>Ga0187892_10000397_pt1 | contig 114160 bp, 120 predicted proteins | sample MA1701073metaG_FD_139345 | JGI IMG/M metagenome (GOLD analysis project Ga0187892, IMG submission 139345) | Bio-ooze microbial communities from a basaltic lava cave in the Kipuka Kanohina Cave System on the Island of Hawaii, USA - MA170107-3 metaG ... | reverse complement strand
GTCGAAGGCGATATATTCCATCTGCTGCGCCTCCTCTCTGCGGCCTCCACCGCAGGGTTTGCTTGCCGCGCATACGATAGCGCGTGTGCGCGGAGGCGCAGCGCTTTCATCCCATCAACTTCCACGGTCGCCGACCGCAAAACGGCCGATTCCCGCCGTTGGCGCACCGCAAGTGCGCGTGATCTCGTGGGTGGCCCCCGCGTCGACCCAAAATAGTGACTAATCCGTCGGCCGATTTTCCTTGACGATGCTCAGCCGATAGTGACACGCTGCCGGTGGCATGTATCTCCGTCGCACCACCCGGCGCGTCGGTGACAAGACCTACCAGAATTATCTGCTCGTCGAATCGGTCGCGACCCCGAAGGGCCCCCGCCAGCGCGTCATCTGCTCGCTCGGCGCGCTGGCCCCGGGGCCGAAGGCGGAGTGGCTCGGCACCGCGCGGCGGCTCCATGCGGCGCTCGGGGGGCAGACGGCCCTCGTGCCGGATGCTCCAGTCGACGCGCTCGTCACCCGGGCGCATCCCCCGCGCCGGGGGCCGACGGCCGCGGGCCGCGGCCTCACGATCGATCCCGAGCGGGTGACGTTCGAAGAGGAACGGGAAGCGGGCCCGGTGCACGTGGGGCATCAGATGTGGCGTGTGCTGCAGCTGGACACGATTCTGGCCGCCGCCGGGTTGAGTCGGCGCGCCCGGCTCCTGACGGAAGTGATGACGCTGAACCGATTGGTACAGCCGGCCGCGGAACACGCCATGCCCGACTGGATCCGCCGCACGGCGCTGGGCGACATCCTGGGCACGGACTTCACGGTCCTCAGCGACGAAGCGCTGTATCGCAACCTCGACCGGCTGCATCCGCAGCGCGCGCGGATCGAGCAGGCGCTGGCCGCGCGTGAGCGCACGCTGTTCAACCTGGACGACACCATTTACCTCTACGACCTGACCTCGACGTACTTCGAAGGCCAGTGCCCGCGCAACCCGCAGGCCCAGCGCGGCTATTCGCGCGATCACCGCCCGGACTGCAAGCAGGTGGTGATCGGGCTGGTCCTGGACCGGGACGGCTTCCCCAAGGCGCACGAAGTCTTCGATGGCAATCGCCACGACCAGACCACCGTGGATGACATGCTCACGCGCCTGGAGGAACGGACCGGGCGCCGGGGCGGCGCGACGGTCGTGGTCGACCGCGGCATGGCCTTCGCGGCGAACCTGGCCCAGATCCGGGCGCGCGGGCATCACTACCTCGTGGCGGCACGCTACCCAGAACGCGGCGCCCACCGGGACGCCTTCGCCGACGACGCGGACTGGACCGACGTCATCCGCGTGCCCTCGCCGCGCAATCCGGGGCAGAAGAAGACGCGCGTGGTCATCAAGCGGCAGACGGTCGGCGACGCGGTACACATCCTCTGCCGCAGCGAGGCGCGCATCGAGAAGGATCGCGCGATCCGCGACAAGCACGAGCAGCGGTTGCTGGCCGATCTGCGCAACCTCCAGGCGCGCGTCGCCTCGGGCCGCCTGCGTGACCCCGCCAAGGTCCAGGAGGCGATCGGCCGGCTCAAGGAGCGCTACTCGCGGGTCGCGCGGTACTACGCGATCACCTACGATGCGGCGACACCGGGGCTGAGCTGGACCGAACAGGCGGAGAAAAAGGCCGCGGCCAGCGCCCTGGACGGCACCTACCTGCTCAAGACCGATCGGCAGGACCTCGCCGACGACGAGATCTGGCACCTCTACATCCTGCTCACGCGCGTCGAGGCGGCGTTCCGCGCCCTGAAGAGTCCGCTGATGGAGCGCCCGATCTTCCACCACCTCGAGCACCGCGTGCAGACCCATATCTTCCTCTGCGTGCTCGCCTACCATCTGCTCGTCGCCATCGAGAAGCGGTGTCTCGATCAGGGGCGCCACACCTCGTGGGCCACGCTCCGGGAGCAACTCTCGACCCACCAAGTGGCGACCGTGGTGCTGCCCGCGCTCGACGGGCGCCTCCTCAAAATCCGTAAGGCGTCCACCCCGGACGAGGTGCACCGGGAGATCTATCGCATCCTCCAGATCCCCCACGAGGTCATGAAGCCCGTGAAGACTTGGACGACGAGCCGATAGTGACGCAACGCGCGCGTAACTCCCCGGAATTGCAGCATTCCGCTCCTCAGACCGTGGAAGTTGGGTTAGGTCACGCGAGTAGATGACACGGGGCAGCCGATCACCGGCTGCCCCGTTGTCTTTTCACCACGCTTCTTAACATGCATCTTCGAGAGGCTACTCGACTGCAATGAGGGTCGGACCGATCTCGGTCGTGCTCGTGAGCGCGAGCGAGACCACGCTCGACCAGCTCGTGCAGGAGGTGCTCCCGCAGGGCGTTTCCGTCCGAGAGCGACCAAGCCCCGGCTGTGTGACGTCAGCAGGCTAAGCCGAGATCCTCGCCCGCCTGATCTAAGACCGCCTCGAGGGCCAACCACAAGTCAAATTTCAGGTCTAACCGCGGACTTTCGGAGAGTGCCGGAACACGATGATGCGCTCGCTGGACCTCAGAGAGCCCGTCGTGAAGCGAGCGTAGTTACTCTTGAGCCGGGTGACATTCTTCTTGCCGGCCAGCCACGGATCAATGGGACCGAGCCCCTGCGGGCTCTCCTCGGAGCTTTCCAGATCCGGATGGCGATAATGCATCGGGATCAGAACGCGCGGTCGCGCCGTGTGGCGGATTGCCTGGACCTCGTAGTGTTTGAGGATGTGCTCTCGAGCATCGATCGGCATCATCAGGATGTCTACACGGCCCAGCTCCCGGACATTGCTCTCGGTCAGCGGGCCATTGTCGCCCAGATGCGCGATCCGCAGCCCGCTCACGTCGACTCGCCAGATCGTGTTTTTCTGCCCGAACTCCTTGCCCCACGGATCGGCGTGCTTCCCACGGATACCCGTAATGTGGAAGTCGCCCACCGTGTAGTTTCCCGCGTCGCGCAGCACCCGGACTTCCGGCGTCCACGGCACCTTCCGGCCGATGAACTCGCCCCCGTCGTGGTCGAAGTGCGGGTGCGTGATCAGAATCGCATCCGTCGCAAGCTCTTCCGGAAAGTCGTAACCCAGCCAGACGCGGCTCGCGTAGGGGTCGATCAGGATGCGGCTGCCCCCGACAGAATGGATGCGGAAGCACGCGTGCGCGATAGACTCGATCGCCACCTCGCCCCCCTTTAGATGGGGCTGAGCATCGGACGGAACGTCAGCTGTCGTGATCCGGAGGCTAGGCGACATAGCTCAATCCACATGAATCCACGCTTCGAGCGGCGGCTTTGCCGCCGCAATCCGTCCTGGGGGGAGGCAGCGCAGCGGGCCGAAGGCCCGCGGAGCGTCGGAAGGGGGGCGAAGCCCCCCTCCGAGGAAGTTAGCCCCCCTCCGAGGAGAAGATCCTGTCGTAGCGGCCGTACTCGTGGGCCGTGTCCATGAACCAGCGCACCGCCTCGGGGTCGGACCGCGGCGGGATCTCGCACGACGTGGACAGGATGAACGCCGAGTGCCGGGCCGCCGTGTCGATGCACCGGCGCACGTCGGCTTCCATCGCCTCCTTCGTGGTCTTCTCGAAGCGGGTCGCGTCCACGTTGCCGATGGCCACCGCCCGCCCCCGGGAAACCTGCATGAAGCGTTCGAGCTGGTCCACATAGAGCGTCGGGTCGCCCTGCTGGTCGAGGTCGAAGGAGACCGTCGTGAACCCGCACTGGATCAGGTCCTCGTAGATCGGATAGGTCGTGCCGCAGATGTGGGTGGTCACCCCGACCTTCTTGGCTTTGAAGTACTCCACCAGCTCCTTGTGGTAGGGCGCGATGAAGTCTCGGTAGTTGTCCGGTGAGATCAGACTGATCGAGGCGGTGGGCTCCGAGAAGCTGAGCCCGATGCCCGTCTTGACGATGGCGTCCCCCCAGAGCTTGCAGAAGTCGGTGGTCACCCGCATGAGGTCGTGGATGAAGCGAGGGTCCTCGAACGTATCGAGCAGCATCGCCTCGGGGTTGCGCAGAAGCATGGCGATGGTCCAGGGGCCCACCGCCACCGCGCCGATCGCGGTCGGCGGCTTGGCCTTGACCAGGGCCTCACACTGCTCGAGGAATCCCGGCAGCCGCGCCGTCTTGGAGGGGTCGGGCATGGCGAGGCTGGCCAGCTTGGCCTTGTCCTCGGCCAGCACGTGGGTGTCGATCGAGGGTACGACATAATCGGAAAACTTCACCCGGCACCCGAACGCTTCGGCTTCCTTGGCCAGGTCGTTGTAGGCCAGCACGACGTCCGGCTGATAGCGCTCGTAGTAGTTGAGCATCGCCGTGATCGCCTTGGGCACGTTCGTGCAGTACTCCTCGATGGACAAGCCGTCGAGCGTGCCGGCGAAGGAGGCGACGATGGGGTACACCGGCACCCGGTCGGCAAAGGTCCGCTTGTAGGCGGCGACCACCCGGTCTCGCGGGCTGTACGGAGTCTTGCCTTTCTCGGCGTCCCACAGGCGGTTGGCTTCCATATATTTGGGCGGCAGCTTGGCCTCGTACTCCAGGAACTGGGTGATCGGATAGCGAATGCCGCCGGCGTGGGTGCCGCGGAGGCCATCGATGATCTCTTCCATCTGGCTCCAGGGGATGGTGAAGGCCATCTCGTGGTCCTGGGTCTGGCCGAAGATGCGGTCGCCCGAGCAGGGTAGGATCACCTGCGGCCGGTCCGTGCGCATCGTGGTGACGATGATCTCCGAGCAGTCGATGCGACCGCCGAACGACGAGGTGACCTTGCCGCCCTGCTTCCACAGCGCGGCCTGGACCAGACGCATGACCTGGGCGGGGTTGGCATAGATGCACACCAGGTGGGGCTCGAAGGTGGCCCGCTCGAGCGGCGCCACCAGCAGGGTCGCGTACTCGCCGGCCGCGAACCGGTCGACGGCGGCCTCCGAGCGCTGCCCGGCCTCTTTCGTCTCGGTGTACATGCCCTCGCAGAGCGTGCCCGAGCTGTGCAGGTGGGTGGGTTTCTCGAAGCCCAGGGCGGCGATGCCCAGCGAGCAGATATGGTCCTCCCGGGTCAGGGCGATCGTCCAGCCGTAGCGCCGGGCCATGTCGATGACCTGGCAGTTCATGCTCAGCTTCTTGAAGTCGCGGGCCGGCCGCTTGGCCCGCTCGGGGATCTCCTCACCGGGCTTGAGCATCCGAATCGCCACCGGAAAGGTTTGCGGCCGGATATAGGTCATGAGCTCCCGCTCGGCGGTCTTGACGTCGATCATGGGGCCTCCATTGCGCCTGAGCGTACTACGCCGCTGCGTCGCGTCGCAATCGCTAGCCGGCAGCGCAACGCCGTGCCGAAATCCGTGTGGTTCGCTGCACGCCGCGTCCGCGCCGACGACACGCGCAGGCCCCGGGCGGGCCAAGGTCTCACGCGGGTTTCTCCAGCATCGAGGACCGGAAGGCTCCGGGGCCGACCTCGGCGGTACGCGGCTTGCGTGGGTCTCGAGATGTGCGGCCCATCCTGTCTCTCGCCCTCGGCCTGCTCATCGGCCAGTGGCTGGCGTTCGGGGCCCTGCCCTCGCCGGCCGACTTCCACGCGCTCGGAGTCGCTGCCTGGCATCAGCGGGACTACGCGGGAGCGCTCCGGCACTGGAGCGAGGGCGTCACGGTGCGGCCCGACGATCCGCTGCTGCACTATCGGAGGGCGACGGCCCTGGCCCGGCTCGGCCAGTGGCACGCCGCCGCCGACGCCTACCGCATCGCGATGCTGCTCGACCCTCCGCCGGCGCTCGCCCGCCTGGCCCGGGAAGGGCTGGCCCAGCTCCGGGCCGCTCCCAACGGCAGCGTCGACACCGTCGTGCCCCTGGAGCCGCTCCGGGGCGTTTGGCTTGCCACGGTGCGGCTGAACGGCGGCTACGAGGCCCGCTTCCTGGTCGACACGGGCTCGAGCGTCACCATCGTCGCCCCCGCGCTGGCCGCCGCTGTGGGGCTGCCCCCGTCGGCGGCCTCGACGATCCAGCTGCAGACGGTGGGAGGGCCGGCGGCCGGGCCGGCGGCGACGGTGCCCGTCCTGCGCGTCGGCGCCGCCGAAGCGAGCAACATCCCGGTCGTCATCCACGACCCTGGCCCGGGGATCGACGGAATCCTCGGTAATTCTTTCCTCGGCCGGTACCGCGTCACCCTGGACGCTCACCGGCGCCTCCTCCACCTCACCTCCGCCACCTCCGACTAACTGCTGTTCCACTTCGAGCGGCGGCTTTGCCGCCGCAATCCTGTTCTGGGGGAGGCAGGCGCAAGCGGGCCGTCAGGCCCGCAGCGCCGTCGGAGGGGGCCGTCGAGGCCCCCTCCGAAGGAGTACAATACCCGCCACCTCGGAGGGAGTGCGCCATGAGCAACGCCCCCAGCGCCAGCTACAGCATGACCGTTCGGCTCGAGATCACCAACCGTCCTGGCATGCTCGGGAAGGTGACCTCCGCGATCGGCGAGGCCGGCGGCGACATCGGCGCCATCGACCTGGTCGAGGTGGGCAAGACCACCATCACCCGCGACCTCAGCTTCAAGGCCCGCGACGAGAGCCACGCCCAGCAGGTGATCGACCGCATCCGGGCCGTGCACGCCGTGCGCGTGGTCAACGCGTCCGACCGCACCTTCCTCATGCACCTCGGCGGCAAGATCGAGGTGCGGAGCAAGATCCCGCTCAAGACGCGCGACGACCTGTCGATGGCCTACACGCCCGGCGTGGCTCGGGTCTGCATGGCCATCCATCAGGACCCCGAGAAGTCCTACGCGCTCACCATCAAGCAGAACTGCGTCGCCGTGGTCACCGACGGTTCGGCAGTGCTGGGGCTGGGCGACATCGGGCCCCGGGCCGCCCAGCCCGTCATGGAGGGCAAGGCCCTGCTCTTCAAGGAGCTGGCCGGCGTGGACGCCTTCCCGCTGTGCCTGGCCACCCAGAACGTCGACGAGATCGTAGCCATCGTCACGGCCATCGCGCCCGTCTTCGGTGGCATCAACCTGGAGGACATCTCGGCGCCCCGCTGCTTCGAGATCGAGGAGCGGCTGCAGCGAGACCTCGACATTCCGGTCTTTCACGACGACCAGCACGGCACTGCCGTGGTGGTGCTGGGCGCGCTCATCAACGCGCTGAAGATCGTCAAGAAGCGGCTCGGCACGGCCCGCATCGTCTTCGCCGGCGCCGGCGCCTCGGCCATCGCCACCGCCAGGCTGCTCATGAAGGTCGGGGCCAAGCACATCGTGGCCTGCGACCGCGCGGGCGCCCTCTATCGCGGGCGCACCGAGAACATGAACTCCATGAAGGAGTGGTTCGCCCGGCACACGAACCCCCGAGGCGTGCGCGGCAGCCTGGCTGACGCCCTGGCCGGGGCCGACGTGTTCATCGGGCTCTCGGGCCCCGGCGTCGCCTCGGCGAAGGACATCAAGATGATGAGCCGGGATTCCATCGTGTTCGCCATGGCCAATCCGATTCCCGAGATCCAGCCCGAGGAGGCCGGCCCCTACGTCAAGGTCATGGCCACTGGACGCTCCGACTATCCGAACCAGATCAACAACGTCAACGGCTTCCCCGGCTTCTTCCGGGGCCTGCTCGACGTGCGGGCGCAGCGGGTCAACGACGCCATGAAGATCGCCGCCGCCGAGGCCCTGGCCGGCATCGTCTCCAAGAGCGAGCTGGGCCCGGAGTACATCACGCCGTCGGTCTTCGACCGCCGCGTGCCGGAGGCTGTGGCCGCCGCCGTGTCCGCCGCGGCGATCCGCACCGGCGTGGCCCGCCGCCGGCCCCGGCCGGTGTCCGGCCGAGCCCGTTAGGAGCGGGGAATGCGAGCCCGGGAGCTGCTCCCGGTCGCCTTCGTGCTCTTCACGGCCATGCTGGTGTGGCCGGTGCTCTCCATTCCCAACCGCCCGGTTCTGATCGCCGGCATTCCGGCACTCGTTCTCTATCTCTTCACGGTGTGGGCGGCGGTGGTGGCGCTGCTGGCGTGGGCGGCGCGGCGGGCCGGGCCGGAGGACGGGCCGTGACGCCGAGCGCGCTCGTCGCGATCCTTCTTGGCTATCTGGTCTTCCTCTTCCTCGTCGCTGCCGTGGCCGAGCGGTTCGGCCGCCGGCTCCGGGCGCCCCGCCTCCGAACGCTCACCTACGTTATGGCCATCTCCGTCTACTGCACGGCGTGGACGTTCTACGGCAGCGTCGGCTTAGCTGCCAACCGCGGGCTCGAGTTCCTGACGATCTACCTGGGGCCGGCGCTCATCGCGCTCACCTGGCCGACCCTGCTGCGCAAGCTGGTCCGGGTGGCCAAGGAGCAACGGATCACGACGATCTCGGATTTCATCGCCAGCCGCTACGGCAAGTCGGCGGGGCTGGGCAGCCTGGTGGCCGCGCTGGTGGTCTGCGGGATGATCCCCTACATCGCGCTGCAGCTCAAGGCGGTGTCGGTGACCTTCCGGATGATGATTCCACCCGACTCGGTCCTTTCCGATTTCGACCCCGCGCTGCTGGTGGCGGGCACCCTGGCGCTGTTCGGGATCCTCTTCGGTGCCCGCAACCTCGACTTCACCCGGCAGCAGACGGGCCTGATGACGGCGGTGGCGGTGGAGTCTATCGTGAAGCTGCTGGCCTTTCTGCTGGTCGGCGCGTTCGTGACCTGGGGGCTGTTCGACGGCTTCGGCGCCATTTTTTCGCGGATCGCCGAGCACCCCCAATGGGCGACGCTCCTCACGCTGGACACGCCGCCGGCCGCGTCCTATGCGCGATGGGCGGCCATGCTGGTGATCTCGATGGTCGCGGTGATGCTGCTGCCCCGTCAGTTCCACGTCCTCGTCGTGCAGAACCCCCGCGAGCGGGACGTCCACACGGCGGCCTGGGCGTTCCCCCTGTACCTCCTGGCCATCAACGTCTTCGTCCTGCCCATCGCCTTCGCCGGGCTCCTGACCTTCTCCGGCGACACGGCGGCCGCCGACAGCTTCATCCTGGCCCTGCCGCTCACGTCGGGCGCCGGCTTCGTCGCGGTGGCCGTCTTCCTCGGCGGCTTTTCGGCGGCCACAGCGATGATCGTGGTAGATTCCCTGGCCCTCTCCAAGATGATCTCCAACAACATCGTCCTTCCCTTCATCTTGCGCCGGCGCCACTTTGAAGAGGTGTACTCGGCGAGTCTGGCCTCGACCCGGCTGGGCATCCTGGTGGTGGTGGCGCTGGGGTTCTTCTGGGCCCGCATCGAGGCCGGGCAGTTCCTGCTGGTGGAGATGGGGCTGCTCAGCTTCATCGCCGTCACCCAGTGCGCGCCCGCCGCGCTCTTCGGTCTCTACTGGCGTCGGGGCACCCGCAAGGGCGCCTTCGCCGGGATTTCCCTGGGGTTCGCCCTCTGGTTCTATACGCTGATCATCCCGGCCCTGGTGAAGGAGGGCGTCATCCCCGCCACGCTGTTGGAAGCCGGCCCCGAGTGGCTGCGGCCGACGGCGCTCTTCGGCCTGGGAGGACTCGACAGCATCAGCCACGGCGTCTTCTGGTCGCTCTTCTTCAACGTCGGTGCCTATCTGCTTGTCTCCATCGCCACCACTCAGGATGCCGACGAACGCAGCCAAGCCGCCGCCTTCGTGGGCGTGCCCGACGTCGAGCCGGCGCGCACCCCGGCCATCCTCTCGGTACCCGAGATCGAGCGCCTGCTCCACCTTTACGTGCCGGCCGAGGAGGCCGACGCCATCCTGGCCGAGCTGCTGGGGGGCCAAGCGCCGCGCGAGTTGACCGTGCCCGACTTGCTGGACCTGCGCATCCGCCTCGAGCGCGTGCTGGCCGCCTCGCTGGGCGCGGCGGCCGCGCGTTACATCATTGAAGACCGCTTCACCATATCCAAAGCGGAGGCCGGGCAGCTGGTGGAATCATTCCAGGCGATGCAGCGCTCGCTGCGCCAGAGCGAGCAGCTGCTGGCCTCCGTGGTCGAGAGCGTGGACGACTGCATCTTCACCACCGACGTGGACGGCCGGCTCATCACCATCAACGCCGCCGGCCGCCGCCTGCTCGGGCTCACCCCGGCCGACGCGGCGGCCCGGACCTATCTCGACGTCCTCGACGAGGCGGATCGACGGCGGGTCGGTCCCGCGATCCAGCGCGCGGTGGCCGAGGGCCAGACGTGGCGGGGCGCCGTGCAAGGCCTGACGCGCGCTCGCCGGCGCTTCCCCGCGCATCTGGCCATTTCGTGCGTCTTCGACGCCCAGCGCCGGGTCCTGGGCGCGGTCGGGGTGTTCCGTGATCTCACCGAGCAGGTGGCCACCCAGCGCCGGCTCATCCAGCGCGAAAAGCTTGCCTCCCTGGGCGAAATGGCGGCGGCGGTGGCCCACGAGATCCGCAATCCCCTGGGCGGGATCAAGATGGCGACGCGCCTCCTGTCGTCCGGCGACTTCGACGGCGGCCGGATCCCCCAGGAGATGGCCGAGTCCGTCCTCGATGGCCTCGCCGAGATCGAGGTCATCATCGCCGACCTCCTCGACTACGCTCGCGAGACCCGGCTCGACTACCAGGAGTACCCGCTGGGCCGCATCCTGGGGCCGGTCGTGGAGGGCTTCACCGCCGAAGCCGAGCGACGGGGCATCCGGGTGGCGGCCCAGAACCTCGATGCCGACCTCATGGTCACCGTGGATGGCCCGCGGCTGCGCCAGGTGTTCACCAACGTCATGAAGAACGCCCTGGAGGCGATGGAGCGGGGGCGGGACGGCCGTGTAGACGTGCTCATGTACGCGCGTGGCGCGGCCGCCGTGGTGGAGGTGGCCGACAACGGCGTCGGCCTGCTCCCCGAGCAGCGGGACAAGATCTTCCTGCCGTTCTTCACCACCAAGCCCACCGGCACCGGGCTGGGGCTGGCTATCGTGAAGAAGATCATGGACCTCCACGGCGGCGAGATCGAGATCGACAGCGCCCCCGGGCGCGGGGCCACCGTCCGGCTGATCATCCCGCGGGCGGCGGTGGCGGTTCCGGTCCGCGTGGGATAAGGAGTCAGTCATGAAACGCCGCATCCTCATCGTCGAAGACGACGAGATCTTTCTCCGGCCGCTACAGAGGACGTTGGAGGTCGCCGGCTTCGAAGTCCTGACCGTCCCCAGCGGCGAGGATGCCGTGGACCTGCTGAAGAGCGAGGATGTGGATCTGGTCCTTACCGACAAGCGCCTGCCCGGCATCGACGGGGTCGAGTTGGTCCGCCGCCTGCGGGAGCACGCCGATCTGGGCGCCGTGGTGATGACCGCCTACGGCACCATCGAGTCGGCGGTGGAGGCGATGCGCTTGGGCGCCGCCGACTACCTGGTCAAGCCCTTCGAGACGGCCGAGGTGCTCATGGTCGTCCGGCACGCCATCGAGTTCCAGGAGCTGCGGGCGGCGAGCCGGGCCACGCTCCGACGCAACCAGGAGCGGTTCACCCTGCAGAACATCGTGGCCGGGTCCCAGCAGATGAAGGACGTCTTCGAGCTGCTGCGCTCGGTGGCCGAGCTGGACACCACCGTCCTCATTCACGGTGAGACCGGCGCGGGGAAGGAACTGCTGGCCCGCTCGATCCACTTCTCGGGCCCCCGCCGGGACAAGCCGTTCGTGGCCGTGAACTGCGCGGCCATTCCCGGCGAGCTGTTCGAGTCGGAGCTGTTCGGGTTCCGCAAGGGCGCCTTCACGGGGGCGTCGGAGACCCGGCGGGGCCTGTTTCAGATGGCCAACGGTGGCACGCTGCTGCTGGACGAGGTGGGCGAGATGCCGCTGGGGCTCCAATCCAAGCTGCTGCGGGTGATCGAGGAGAAGCGCCTCACACCCGTGGGATCGGACCGCACCGTCGAGATCGACGTTCGGTTCATCGCGACCACGAACAAGGACCTCCAGGAGGCAGTCGAACTCGGCGCCTTCCGGCGCGACCTCTTCTACCGACTGTCGGTCATGCCGATCCGGGTCCCGCCGCTCCGGGAGCGGGCGGGGGACATCCCGCTGCTGGCCCAGCACTTTCTCGAGGCGAGCGCGCGGCGGGCCAAAAAACCGATAGGGGCCATCGCGCCGGTGGCCATGGAGGCGCTCTGTCGGTACGCCTGGCCGGGCAACGTGCGCGAGCTGGAGAACGTGATCGAGCGCGCCGTCATCGTCGCCAAGGGCGACATCATCGCCGACGTGGAGCGGTTCCTCTCGTCCGAAGGCGAGCGCCAGCGCGTGGACCTCACCCTGCCGTTCCGCGACGCCAAGGCCCGAGTGGTCGAGGACTTCGAGCGGGCCTACATCACCGGGGTGCTCGAGGCCCATGGCGGCAAGTTGACGGCCGCCGCCAAGCACGCCGACATGGACCCCAAGAACTTCTCCGAGAAGCTCACGCGCTACGGGCTGCGACGCGGGGCGACCGACGAGTCCTGAGCGTAGAGAGTCTTCAGCCACGGAGGCGCCGCGAATGTCGTGAGCATCACCATGATGACGAGCGCGGCGTAGAGACCCTCCACGATCAGGCCGGCGGAGAGACCGATGCCTGCAAAGATCAGACCGACCTCGCCGCGCGGGATCATGCCGACGCCGACCGGCCATTTGCGGACGCCACCCTGGTACACCGCGAGCCCGCTGGCCAGCTTCGTGACGATGGCGACGGCCGTCAGCAACACCGCCACCGTCAACTGACCCTCCGGGGCAAATGGGTTGAGGAGCGCGGGTTGAACCTTCATGCCAATCGTCACAAAGAAGATCGGAACGAAGAGATCGGCAACCGGCTTGATTCGCTCCTCGACGTTGGCTCGATGTTCGGTGCGCGCCAACACGAGGCCAGCGGCAAAGGCGCCGATGATCGTGGCCAGACCGATGGCGTCAGCGACGGCGGCGAGCACCACGGCAAAGAGTACGGAGTACACGATCAGCGTTCCCCGGGCCTGCAGCCGGCCGATCCAGCGCACCAGCGTTGGCGCGAATCGAACGCCGAGCGCGATGGCGGCGACCAGGAACGCGCTCGCCTTCGCGGAGAGCAGCACCACGTCCCACGGGGAGAACCCACCGGTCTGCACCACGCCGGTCACGACGGCGAGGATGATCAGTCCGAGAATGTCGTCCACGATGGCCGCTCCGAGCACGACCTTGGCGGCGGCGTCCTGAAGCCGACCGAGATCGGTCAGCACCCGGGCGGTGACGCCGACACTGGTGGCCGTGAGCGCCGCGCCGACAAAGACGGCCACGAGCGACGGATGCCCCAGCACCCACATGACGGCGAAGCCGGCAACGAATGGGAGGGCCACCCCGACGAGAGCGACGAGCGTCGACTGGATGCCGGCCTTGAGTAACCCGGACAGGTCGGACTCCAGGCCCACCTCGAACAGCAGGATGAGCACGCCGAGCTCGGCCAGGGCGTGCAGGATCGCGGATTCGTGAACGAGGCCCAGCACACCAGGGCCGATCACGACACCGGCGAGCAGCTCCCCCAGGACCGCCGTCTGACCGAGGCGCTCCATGCTCTCGCCCGCCACTTTCGCGGCGAGCCACACGATGGCCAGGCCGACCAGGAGATCTCGGAAGTCCATTGATCGGGCCGCTACCGCTGGCGGCTCACCGGGACGACATCAGCGCCGCACATCTGGTCTTGACCTCACCGACCGAGCCGCAATCCGTGACGTACTTGACGAAGGCGCCGAGCGGCGTCGCGTCCACGCCTCCGGGCTGGGCGTCACGGGTGAGTTGGGTGAGGGCGGCCTTGCCTTCGGTGCTGTCGAGATCACACGCAAAGATGCGGTCGGAGCTGAACCCCATGAACTTCATGACCTCGATCGTCAGACGACCGCCCTTGAAGCCGCCCTTGTCGTGGTTGACCAGGACCTTTTCACCGCTATCAAGAGTGACCCGGCAGTAGGCGCCGGCCCTGGGATCGGTGATGAACGGTCCGACTCTGGCCATCGTAATCTCCTGTGGCATTGCGGAACTTCGCAGAGCAGTTCCCCCTCGAGGGACCGCTGAACATCACGCGAGCGGGGGCTTGGTCAGTGGGGGTCTTCGGAAGAGGGAACCGGATCGAGGATGGCCCGCCGCCGGCGGTTCACCCAGCGGTGCCCTGGAACTGCGAATTCGTTGGTCGGAGATAACCGCTCCTTACCGTCGACCTCCGGCGGCAACACCACCGACGCGTCTCCCACGAGCGCAGGAAGGAGACCAACGTCGACCGCTCCTCGGCCACGGTGGATCTGAATACTCTCGACTGAGTCGGCAGGCTCGAAGACGAAGGCCCCCGGCATCGCGGGCAGCGAGAGATCGAAAGTGATGTAGATGAGCAGCGCGAAGAACAGTATCTGACGGCGCCTCACGTTCCCGATTCTACCCGAGCGACAGGACGCAGGCGGGGCCGCGTCCCCTGGATCCAACGCAGTGCGTCAGCGTCCCCGCTACCAACACGTCTGATGCCGAGACCGACGACGGTTGACCCGGCCGCCCCGCGGCCTGACCGGGTATCCGTACCAATGTCGTTGGGTGCCCATACCAAGTTCCCTGGTCCTGGACCGCCGCGAGTCTCGGGAAATCCACTAGATGCCCACCGGGCTGGGCTGGCACGCCGGATGCTACTCGGCGCGCCCGATCGTCGTTTACCAGTTGACTCAAAACGAGAACGCCGGGATTGCCCGATCGGTCCCGATGGGCCGTACGGCAGCTCAGGAACAGCCAACCCTCCGGCGAGGACGCCGGGGGTGGAGCGCGAGGAGGCGCGGGATGGCGAGACCCGTGGAGATCGACCAGAGAACCCGTGAGGCCTACTGGAGAGAGACCTCGCGGCTCACGTGGTGGATCGTGTTCTGGTGGGCCGTGTCGTGGGTGGGCCCGCTGCTCCTGCACTACCAGCTCAACAGGATCGTCATCTTCGGATTCCCGCTGTCGTTCTGGTTTGCCGGCCAGGGCTCGCTGGCCATCTTCATCGTCTTGATCGTGTACTACGCCGTCCGCATGAACGCCATCGACCGGAAGTACGGCGTCCAGGAGGACCTCGAATGAGCTGGGGGCAGATCTTCTCCATCTACACCGGCGGCTTCGTCGTCTTCACCATACTCCTGGCCGTGGCCGAGCAGATGGGCATGCCCCGGCCGGCCATCGCCTGGGCCTTCCTGGTCGTCACCATCGGCGTGTACGCGCTGATCGGCGTCCTGAGCCGCACGGCCCGACCGGACCAGTACTACGTGGCCGGTCGCGGGGTGCCCTCCTTCTTCAACGGCATGGCCACCGGCGCCGACTGGATGAGCGCGGCGTCGTTCATCTCCATGGGCGGCGCCCTCTACGCCACGGGCTACGACGGTCTAGCCTACGTCTCCGGCTGGACGGGCGGCTACGTCCTGCTGGCGGTCTTTCTCGCTCCCTACCTCCGGAAATTCGGCGCCTACACGATCCCGGACTTTCTCGGCGAGCGCTATGGCGGCAACGCGGCCCGCGTCGTCGGGATCATCATGGCGATCGGCGCCTCCTTTACGTATCTCATCGCTCAGGTCACCGGCGTGGGCATCATCATGGGCCGGTTCCTGTTCATGCCCTTCAACGTCGGCGTCTTCGTCGGCCTGGCCGGCATCCTGGTCTGCTCCATGCTGGGCGGCATGCGGGCCGTCACCTGGACCCAGGTCGCGCAGTACATCATCCTGATCCTGGCCTACCTCACGCCGATCGTGGCCATGTCCTGGAAGCACTTCTGGGTGCCCATCCCCGAGCTGATGTACGGCCAGGCGATGCAGGAGATCACGCGGATCGAGCGCGAACTCGGCGTGACCAAGCTCTGGGTGGACCTCAAGCCCGGCGACATGCTCAACTGGTTCGGCCTCTCCTTCTGCATGATGGTCGGCACCGCCGGCCTGCCCCACATTCTCATGCGCTACTACACCACGCCCTCGGTGAAGCAGGCCCGCTCCTCGGTGGGCTGGTCGCTGTTCTTCATCTTCCTGTTGTACTTTTCGGCCCCCGCCTACGCGGCGTTTGCAAAGTGGACGGTCCTGACCGACGTCATCGGCAAGAAGATCACCGAGCTGCCGGCGTGGATTTCCCGTTGGGGCGACAACATCCTGGGCAAGCCGACCAACGAGCTTGGGCTTTTCGACATCGTGGACAAGAACAACGACGGCATCCTGCAGCTCACCGACTTCGTCATCAAGTCGACGGACTTCGTGGTGCTGGCCACTCCGGAGATCGCCGGCTTGCCCTTCGTGGTCACCGGCCTCGTGATGGCCGGCGGCCTGGCCGCCGCGCTGTCGACGGCCGACGGCCTGCTGCTCACCATCTCCAACGCGTTGTCCCACGACCTCTACTACAAGATCATCAATCCCCAGGCCTCCATCGTCCGGCGCCTGACCACGGCCCGCCTGCTGCTGGTCGTCGCCGCGGTGGCTGGGGCCTACGTGGCCACGTTCCGCATCAACATCATCGTGGCGGTGGTCGCCTACGCCTTCGCCCTGGCCGGCTCCGGCTTCTTCCCGGCGCTGGTCATGGGGATCTTCTGGAAGCGAGCCAACAAGCAGGGCGCCATCGCCGGCATGATCGCGGGCTTCCTGACCGCGCTCGCCCTGCTCGTCCTGGGGCGCAACTGGGGCATCTACCTGCTCGGTGTCCGAGAAATCTCGGCCGGCCTCTTCGGTGTACCGGTCGGCTTCATCGTGATCTGGCTGGTGTCGCTGATGTATCCGCCGCCGCCCCGCGAGGTGCAGGAGCTGGTGGAAAGCGTCCGCTACCCCAAGGGCACGACGCTCAAGCTGGCCGGCGTGGACTAGTTACGTGGGGGGCCCCGACATGGCCCCCCCACCCCCCCAACGCTCGGAGCGCCGCGGCGAAAGCCGGGGCGCTCCTCGATCCCCCGGCGATGCTCGTTCCATCGCCGCGCGTATAATCGGGCGCGGTGAACTTCGTCGTGAGCGTCGTGAATTTTCTGTTGTCGACCGCGATGTGGTTCATCGTCGGGCGCCTGGTGCTCAGGATGTTCATCCGCAACGAGCGGAATCCGGTCTGGCAGATGTTTCTGGTCATCACCGAGCCGCCCTACCGCGTGAGCCGAACCCTCACCGCCGGGCGCCTATCCGAGCGGTGGATCTGGCTGGTCTCGCTGGCCTGGTTGCTGGCGGCCCGGATCCTTATCACCCGGCTGTACACGCCCTCCTTCACACCCTGAGCGATGGTGGCGCCCATGCGTCTGACTTCTCGATTCGTCCCTCCCGGCCGCCTTGGCCGGGCACTCGTCGTCGCGCTGGGGACCAACGCCGTCATGGCCTGGATCGTCCTGATCGGGCTATACACGTTCTTCGAGCGGGTATGGCGCGGGCTCGGCGGTCGTTTCGCCGGCCAAAGCCTGGAAAGCCATTGGGGCCAACTGGAGGCGGCGCGGCGCCTGCAGGGGCTGGCCTGGGTGGTGACCGCGGTGCTGTTTCTCATCTGGGTGCGCCGCGTGTACGCCAACGCGGCCGCGATGGGAGCCGTCCGCATCCGGCTCACGCCGCGGTGGGTCGTGGGCACGTTCCTCGTGCCCGGGGTAAATCTCTTCTGGCCGTTTCTCGTCGCGCGGGAGATCTGGAGCGCCAGCGGACCGGAGGCAGAATCCGGGCTGGAGCCCCGCTCGACGCCCGCCTGGCTGGCCTGGTGGTGGGGGCTGTTCGTCCTCGCCACCATCCTGGACCCGGGCTTTTGGCGCCTCGTCGAGGATACGTCCACGCGCTTCAGCCTGGGCTTGTCCAGCCTGCTGCTGGTCAGCGCCCAGCTCGTCGAGATCGCCGCCGCCGTCCTGGGCATCGTGGTCGTGCGGCGCATCGACCAGCGCCAGGCGGACCACTGGGCCTCCGTCGAGAGGGAGGAAGCCGCCTAGTGGCGCGGTCCGCCGGTGAGCTGTCGCTTTTCCTGCACCGCGTCCGCGATCTCGCGCGGCGTCCGCCGGTCACATGTGGTCTGGACACGGCCGTGGCGGATCTCGCGCGGCGAATGCTGCGCGAGGGGGTGGGGTCCATCGTGATCACCGGCTCCGACGCCACGCCTCTCGGCATCATCACCGACCGCGATCTTCGCCGAAAGGTCGTGGCGAACCCGCACTGGTGCCAGCCGCTATCGGCGTGGCGGGCGCGTTTCGAGCGATGGATCACGAATCCCTCTCCCGAGCAGATCCTGCCCGCCTGCATCGTGTTCGACTTGCGGCCGCTCGGCGGGGCACTCGAGCTGGCGGCGGCGCTCCACGGCCTCATCGCCACCTGGGCGCCGAGCCAGCGCGCTTTCCTGAGGCTGCTCGCGCACGACGTCGTCACGCGGCGGGTGCCCCTCACGCTGTTCGGCAACGTCGCCGTCGCGCGCCGCGGGCCTCACCAGGGCCGGGTCAACGTCAAGGGCGCCGGCAGCATGCAGCTCGCCGGCGCTGCCCGGCTACACGCGCTCGAGCTGGGCCTCGCCGAAACCAACACCATCGAGCGCTTCCGTGCCGCCGGCGAGCGCTCCCTCTACCGGGCCGACGAAGTGCGCGAAATCACCGACGCCTACCAGCACCTCATGCGGCTGCGCCTCGTCCACCAGCTCGAGTGGATCGCCGGCGGCGAGACGCCCGACAATTACGTCGACCCCGAGCGGCTCTCCCACGCCGACCGGCTCCCTTTTCGGGACACGCTCAAGACGGTGGCTCGGTCCAGGCCGGCCTCCGCGAGCGGTTCGTCACCGACAGCCTCGGGGCGTGACGGTGTGGGCCCGGCTCGGTCGATGGCTGAGCGCTCACCACGGTCCGGCCCTCGGCACGCTGGCCGCCGAGGGCTTCCTGGCCATCGATCTGGAGACCACGGGGCTCGATGCCCGCAGTGACAGCATCGTCTCCATCGCCGCCATTCCCTTCGTCAGAGGCGAGCCCGGTCCGGGCTACGTCACGCTGGTGCACCCGGGCCGGCCCATCCCTCCCTCGGCCAGCGCCGTCCACGGCCTCACCGACGCGACGGTGGCCGACGCGCCGGCGGTGGACCGGGTCGTGCGCGAGATCGAGCCACTTCTCGACCACCGGATCATCGTCGGCCACGGCGTGCACTTCGATCTGGCGATCCTCAACCGCGAACGCCGCGCCTGCGGCCTGTCACCGCTCGGCAACCACGCCCTCGATACGCAGCGCCTGGCTGCTTCGCTTCGCCCGGGATGGCTGGAGTACTCGCTCGAGCCGGTCGCGACCCATCTGGGCGTGGAGGTCGCCGGCCGTCATACGGCCGAGGGCGACGCGGTCACTGCCGGAAGGATGCTGGTGAGGCTCCTGCCCCTGCTCGAGGCCCGGGGCTTTCGGACGGTGCCCGAACTGTTGTGGGCACAACGGCGGGCGCCTCTGGGCTAGTCCTCCTGGGAGTCTCTGACAGTTTGGCCGGTCAAACTGGCCGCTTTCTTGGGCTTTCCCGCTTCGCCGTGGCCCCCAGGCTGCCTCGAATACCCAATGAATTTGAGCGCTCTCCACGACGTCTGAAGGTCCGGCACTGCAGTTGCAAGACCGGGCCGCAGCACGGAGGAGAGAGCCCATGAAAGGGATCAAGGAGCGGTTGGAGCAGGATCTGGTGACGGCGGTGGCGCGGCTTCGCCAGATGGACGGCGCCGTCGCCCTCGAGGAGCTTCCTGGGCCGATCGCCGGCGATGGCGACGACTTCGACGAAGTTCAGGAGAGCGTCCGTCGCGAGATCGGCTTCGCGACCCGCGAGCTCCTCGTGGAGCGGGTCCACCGGCTGCAGGCCGCGCTCGATCGGCTCCGCGACGGCGAGTACGGCACCTGCACCGAGTGCGGCGAGCCCATCGCGCCAGCGCGCATCCTTGCGCTGCCCGAGGTCCAGACCTGCATCCGTTGCCAGGACCGCCTGGAGCGTCTCGGCCGCCGGCTGGAGACGGTCGAGGTGGAAACCGACAGCGAAGACGACGACTAGACCGACCTCCGAAGCCGCAGCCGCGCGGGGCCGGAAAACCCGGCCCCGCGTTTTTTGTGTACTGTAGGGGCGTGCGGACGCCCGTCCTCGATGTCTTCCGCCCCGCGGTCCGCGCGCTGTGCCGGCTCTACTTCGGCCTCGACCTCCGCGGCACCGAGCACATCCCCCCGAGCGGACCCGTCCTCATCACGCCCAACCACCAGACCTACGCCGACCCGCCGCTGGTCAGCATCCCCGTCCGCCGGCCGGTCTACTACATGGCGTGGCGCCGCCTCTTCGACATTCCGGTGTTCGGGCGGCTGATCCGCCGACTCCGGGCCTTCCCGGTCGAGATCGAGTCGGCCGATCCCCGCGCCACCCGCGAAGCGGTGCGCCTGCTCCAGGCGGGCGAAGCCGTGATGATTTTTCCGGAGGGCGAGCGGAGCCTCGACGGCCGGGTCGGGCGCTTCAAGCCCGGCGCGTTCCGTCTGGCCGTCTCCCTCGGTGTGCCGGTGTTGCCGGTGACGATTACCGGCGGCCACGCGTGCTGGCCGCCCGGACGCTTTCTGCCTCGTCCGGGGCGCATCACGATCACCTATCACCCACTGGAGCAGCCGGACTCCTCGCTCGAACCGCGCGCGGCGGCGCGGCAACTCGCCGAGCGAGCGCAGACCACGATCCGCCGCGCCCTCGAGACGGGGGCCCACCCGGCCCACCCGAGCCGCGTTGACAGGTCGCAGACCGGCGCCTAGCTAGACTGACGCGCGAGTTCGGGTCGTCGATGGGAGGGCCGACGATGTCCAAGGTGAGAGTGAACCTGGCCAACCCTCAGGAACTTCTGGAGATCCCCGGTCTCGATCCGCAGCAGGCCAACGCAATCATCCGCTTCCGTGTCGAGCACGGCCCGATCCTCGACGCGACTCAGCTCGGCCGAGTGCTCGGCGGCATCACGCTGTCGGAGGCGGTGCGGGACCGACTGGACTTCGACCCGGCCGCGGGGACCGCGCCCGAGGCTCCTGGAAGCTAGCGGAGCCTCAGTCGGCGCTCAGGTCCTTCATAGCGGTCCCTCCCTTCACGGGGAAGGACCTCCCAGTCTCACGGGCGGACGGGCGAGACCTTATAGAGGCTGACGCCGTCGCCGACGTCGTCGTAGTCCAGAGTCACCGGCATGCCGACCCGCGCCTCGGTGGGGGCGCAATCGACGAGGTTCGTGAGCAGGCGCACGCCTTCGGCCAGATCCACCAGCGCCACGATGTAGGGCGTCGCCGCCGCGAAGGCCTCCGAGGCCGGGCGGTGGCACACGGTGAAGGAGTACACCGTGCCGCGGCCGCTCGCCGCGACCCATTCCGCGCGGTCGCTGAGACACTCGGGGCAGAGTGCGCGGGGATAGAAGCGAAACGCGCGGCAGGCCAGGCAGCGCTGGAACGCCAGGGCATGCGAGGCCACGCGGCGCCAGAACTCCGCGCTCTCGTGGTCGGGCGTGGGGACCGGTCGGTGCGTCGCCACGTCAGGCTCTTCCCAGGATCGCCGTGCCGGAGGCGGACAACACGCCGCCGGTGCCGTGGCAGAGCGCCACCCGAGCGTTGGCCACCTGCCGGGGGCCGCACTCGCCGCGGAGCTGACGGACTCCCTCGATCACCGTGAAGATTCCAAACACGCCGGGATGGCAGTACGAGAGCCCGCCGCCCTGGGTGTTCAGTGGGAAGTCCCCGCCGGGGGCCGTGCGCTGCTTGGCCACGAACGCGCCGCCCTCGCCCTTCTTGCAGAAGCCGAGATCCTCGAGCGTCAGGAGCACGGTGATCGTGAACGAGTCGTAGATCTCGGTCACGTCGACGTCGCCGGGCCGGAGGCCGGCCATGGCCAAGGCTCGCGGGCCGGTGAGGGCGGCCCCGGTCACCGTGAGGTCGGGCATCTGGCTGATGATCTGATGGGTGTGAGTCTCGGCCACGCCGAGCACGGCGATCGGCGGCTTGGCGAGATCCCGGGCGCGCTCGCGGGTGGTGATGACGAGGGCGCCACCGCCGTCGGTGACCAGGCAGCAATCCAGCCGGTGGAGCGGCGAGGCGATCACCGGCGAGGCGAGCACGTCCTCGATCGTGATGGGGTCGCGCATCATGGCCACCGGGTTCAGCGCGGCCCATTTCCGGGTGGCGACGGCGATCTCGGCGAGCTGCTCCGACGTCGTCCCGTACACCGCCATGTGCCGCGTCGCCGCCAGCGCGTACGCCCCCAGCGGGGTGGGCAATCCGAAGGGCCGCTCGTACTGGGAGGACGGCTGGCGCGCGTCCTCGGGAGCGCCGCCCAGCCGGCGCGCCGCGTCCGAGGCCTGCGTCGACCCGTAGCAGACGAGCGCGACCTGGCACAGCCCCGCGCTGATCGCCGCCGCGGCGTGACCGACGAAGGCCACCGGCGTCGCGCCGCCCATGAAGGAGGAGTCCGAGTACCGCGGCCGGATCTTCAGATATTCGCCGAACTGCACGCTGCCCATCCGGCCGAAGCCGAAGGTGAAGAGGCCGTCGACGTCGGCCTTGCCGAGCCCGGCGTCAGCCAGCGCGCGGGCGGAAGCCTCGGCGGCGAGCTGAATGGCGGTCTTGCCGGGAACGCGGCCGAGGTCGGATTCGGCGACGCCGACGAGAGCTCCGTCGAAGCCACCGCTCACGAGGAGCGTTCCGTTACCCGGTAGCCGTCCTCGCGCAGGCGCGCCAGCAGGCGCTCGATCTGCGGGCGGCCGGAGGTCTCCAGAGTCAACTGGACCTCGGTGTCGCCGATGGGCGCCTGGGAGAAGGCGCGGTTGTGCCCGATGTGCAGGATGTTGGCCCGCTCCCCGGCGATGAGGGTGGTGAGCCGGGCGAGCTCTCCCGGTCGGTCGCGCAGGAGCACGCCGAGCCGGACGAGACGGCCGTCCTTGACGAGGCCCCGCTCGATGATCCGCGACAGCATGGTGACGTCGATGTTTCCCCCGGAGAGTACCAGCACCACCCGGGCGTCGGCGAGCCCCAGCTCGCGGTTGACGAGGGCGGCCAGGGGAGCCGCGCCGGCCCCTTCCACGACCGTCTTCTCGATCTCCAGGAGCAGCAGGATCGCGTTGGCCAGTTCCTCCTCACTGACCGTGACCACGTCGTCCACGTGCTTGCGCACCAGCTCGAACGTCTGCTCGCCCACCTGGCGCACGGCGATGCCGTCGGCGATGGTCGGCGCCGGCGGCAGGGTGATGCGCTCGCCGGCGTCCAGGGCGCGGCGCATGGCCGGATGGGCCTCGGCCTGCACGCCGATCACCCGCACCTCGGGCCGGCGACTCTTGATGGCCACGGCGACCCCGGCGGCGAGGCCTCCGCCCCCCACCGCCATCAGCACCGCGTCCAGATCCGGCCGCTGCTCGAGCAGCTCCAGGCCGATCGTGCCTTGACCGGCGATGACCCGGAGATCGTCGAAGGGATGCACGAACACGAGTCGCCGCTCCCGCTCCAGCTCGCGGGCCCGGGTGCAGGCCTCGTCGAAGTTGGCGCCGGTGAGGACGACCTCAGCGCCGTGATGGCGCGCCGACGTCACCTTGATGAGTGGCGCCCACTCGGGCATGACGATCACAGCGGGGAAGCCGAGACGTGCCGCATGGAAGGCCACGGCCAGGCCGTGGTTGCCGGCGCTGGCCGTCACCACCCCGCGGCCTCGTTCCCGGGCGTCGAGCTGCAGCAACAGGTTGGCCGCGCCGCGCTCCTTGAAGGAGCCGGTCATCTGGAGGTTCTCGAGCTTCACGAAGCACTGCGTGCCGGTCAGCTCCGACAGGGTCTGGGAGTAGGCGCAGGGCGTCTCGTAGATGGCGCCGCGCAGACGTTCGCGGGCGGCCTCGATGTCGAGCGCGTCGATCATCGCCGCCGCACCTGAGCGCGCGCGGCCCACCGGGGCAGGGCCAGGGCGGCCAGCGTCACCGCGCCGAACGACTCTAGAATCAGCAAGACCCAGCCCATGAGTTCCGGGGCACCGTCGATCACGAGGCTCAGGAGCCGGCCGAGCGCCAGCCCACCGATCACCGCGGTGAGCATCAGCATCGCGAGATCCCTCAGCCGCGGGCTCACGATACCGCCCAGGAACACGATCCCCAGCGCCAGGTGCAGGCCGCCGTAGCCCGAGCGCACCTCGCTGAGCGCGGTGGGCGAGGTCAGCGCGATGCCGAGCGGGGCCAGCATCCGTTCCGGCACTGTGAGGTGGCTCAGGCCCACCAGCGCGAAGGTGGTGCCGGCCAGGCCGAGCACGATCGAGATGGTCCGCTCCCTGGATTTCATGGGTCCGCGCTCCTCAGAACGGCACCTGCGGCTCGTCGAGCGCCGGCGACATCCATGCCACCGGCATCAAGGGGGTCGAATGCGCCCAGCCCAGACGGCCCCGCCAGTCGAGGAGGATGAGGCCACCCTGGCCGCCGCCCTCCTCGACGAGCAGGTCCACGGCGACGCGGGCGGCGTAGTCGGGATCGTCGGCTTCCTTGAGGTAGTCGAGGGCCCGGCGAGCGAGAACGACACGGATGATGGCCTCACCGCTGCCGGTGCAGGAGACGCCGCCCAGCGTGCTGTCGGCATAAGTGCCGGCGCCGATCAGCGCGCTGTCGCCCACGCGGCCGGGGAGCTTGCCGGCCATGCCGCCGGTCGAGGTGGCGGCGGCCACCGTGCCGCGCCGATCGAGGGCGACGGCGCCCACCGTGCCGCCGACGCCGCTGCGGGCCAGCTCCTCCCGGTGACGGCGGCGCTGGCGCTCGGTCACCAGCGACTCTGGATCGCACTCGGCCACGCCGGCGCTGCGGGCGAACGTGACCGCGCCGTCGCCCACCAGCAGAACGTGGCGGCCGTCGTCCATCACGCGTCGGGCCAGGGTCACGGGGTTGGCGATGCGCGATACGGCGGCCACTGCGCCGCAGCGGAGGCGATCGCCTTCCATGATGGAGGCGTCCATCTCGACCATTCCTGTGCTCGTGAGCACCGAGCCGCGACCGGCATTGAACTGCGGGTGATCCTCCAGGACGCGAACCGCCGCCTCGACCGCGTCGAGGGCGCTGCCTCCTTCGGCGAGGCTCCGCCAGGCGGCCCGGGCCGCGCCGCCGACGCCCTGGCGCAACTCCTCCCGGCCCTCGACGGGGTCGGCGCCGGCGCCGCCGTGGACGATGACGACCGGCACGCGCGCGCCCGCGCCCTCCCGCCCTCGCCTCATGGTCATCACCGTGTCACAATCCGCCCGCCGTGCACAACGAAGAATTGCTCGCGCGCCTCAACGGCCGCATCGTGCGCTGCCGGCGCTGCCCCCGGCTGGTGCGCCACCGCGAGGCCGTGGCGGCGGCGCCGCCGCGGCGGTTCCAGGGGCAATCCTACTGGGCGCGGCCGCTCCCGGGATTCGGCGACCCTGAGGCTCGCCTCCTGCTCATCGGGTTGGCCCCGGCCGCCCACGGTGGCAACCGCACCGGGCGCATCTTCACCGGAGACGAGAGCGGCAACTGGCTCTTCCGGGCGCTCTGGGAGGCGGGATTCGCCAGCCAGCCCACCTCCACGCACCGCGACGACGGACTCCGCCTGCGCGACGCCTACATCACGGCGACGATCCGCTGCGCGCCGCCGGCCAACCGCCCGTTGCCCGGCGAGATCGCCAACTGCGAGCCGTATCTCCTGGAAGAGCTACGGGCGCTGGCGCATGTGCGCGTAGTGATCGGCCTCGGCCGCGTGGGATGGCAGGCCTACCTGCGCGCGCGCCGGGCGCTCGGGCTCGCGCTGCCGCGGCCGTTGCCCGCCTTCGGCCACGGCGCCGCCACGACCTTCGGTGACGGCGTGACGCTGATCGCCTCCTACCACCCGAGCCAGCAGAATACCTTCACCGGCAAGCTGACGCGCGCCATGCTGCGCGCGGTGTTCGTGCAGGCGCGCCGGCGGCTCGACCGGCCGGCGGACCATCGTGCTGCTGGCACACCAGTTGCTGCTCCTCAGCGTCGGGAGGATTCTGCGCGATGAAATACCTGAGCCATCTCTGCCGCGCCGCCGTCGCGGGGGCAGCCGTTGTCACGCTCGTCACCGCGCACCCCGCGGAGGCGGCGGCCCCGACCGATCAGCTCCGCCAGCACGTGGATCGCGTGCTCAAGGTGCTCGAGGATCCCGCGATGAAGCAGGCGGCCGACCGCCGGGCGGCGGCCATCCGCAAGATCGCTACCGAGATCTTCGACTTCGAGGAGGCGGCCAAGCGCTCGCTGGGCCCCCATTGGCAGGCGCGCACGCCCGCCGAGCGCCAGGAGTTCGTCGGCCTCTTCGCCGATCTCCTGGAGCGCTCCTACATCGGCAAGATCGACACGTACCAGGGCGAGAAAGTCGCCTACACCGGCGACACCATCGAGGGCGACCAGGCGACCGTGCGCACGAAGATCGTCAGCAAGCAGGGAACGGAGATCCCGATCAACTACCGCATGCACCAGAAGGACGGTCGCTGGCTGGTGTACGACGTGAGTATCGAGGGCGTGAGTCTCGTAGCCAACTACCGGAGCCAGTTCAACCGCATCATCCAGTCGGGCTCGTGGCAGGACCTGGTCACGCGGCTGCGGGCCAAGGAGACGCCAGCGCCGCGGGACCGGCGATCATGAAGATGGAGGGGGCAGCGGCCGCCCCCTCCAGATGTTCATACTGGAGGGGGTAGCGACCACCCCCTCCAGACCTTTCATATTGGAGGGGGCAGAGACCGCCCCCTCCAAACCTCCCCGTTCGCGCGGGGTGCGACACGGGTTGAACCCACGCGAGGTGCTACACTACCGGTCCGCATGCCGGGCTACGTGCTGGTGTGGTTCCTGTTCGTCTTCGCCTGGATCACCAACTATCTCATCCGGATGGGCTTCGCCGCGCTGCTGCCGCCCATCATGGCCGACCTTGGCCTCTCCTACACGGGGGCGGGCGTGTTGGCCAGCGCGTTCTTCGTCGCCTACCTCGTCGTGCAGCTCCCCGCGGGCCTCCTGGGCGACCGCTTCGGCCGGCGCCGGGTGCTCATCGGCGGGCTGCTGGCGGGAGCGCTGGCGTCGGTGTCGACCGGCTTCGCCGTGTCCTTCCTCACGCTGCTGGCGGCGCGTGTGTTCACCGGGGCCAGCCAGGGGTGCCTCTTCTCCAACGACCGGGCCATCATCGTCTCGGTGACGCCGCCCGAGAAGATCGGCGTGGGCCAGGCGGTGTCGTTCCTCGGCCCCGGGCTCGGTATCACGCTCGGTCTCGTCCTCGGCGGCCTGCTCGGCGAAGCGTTGCCCTGGCGCACTGTGTTCTTCGTATTCGCGCTGCCTCCGATCGTCGCCGCGCTCCTGGTCCACCGCTTCGTGCCGGCGCCGCCGCCGGTGAACGTCTCGTCGCTCGGTGTCCAGTTCTGGCGTGTGCTGCGCCAAAGCGACGTCTGGCTGCTCGGCCTCTCCGCCGCTGCCGTGATGTGGGTGCAGTATGTGATCGCCACCTGGGCGCCGCTTCTGTTCATGGAAGCCGGCGTGGCCGAGCTGAGCCGCGCCGGCTTCTACGCGAGTCTGCAGGGGCTGGCCGGCGTGGGCGGGTTGCTGGCCGGCGGCTGGCTCACCGATCGCGCCCACCGCTCCGGAGTCGGCCGCAAGGCCGTCCTGGCCGGAAGCCTCGCCGCACTGACGGCGGCGGCGATGGCGCTGGCTCTGGTCATCCAGCGGGGGCCGTCGGTGCCGGTCCTGGCCGGGGCGCTTTTGCTGGTGGCCTTTTGCGCCTGGGGCGTGTGGGGGCCTTCGTTCGCCGTGCTCGGCGAGGTCGTGACCGGCGCCGAGCTGTCCACCGCCTTCGGCCTCTACAACAGCGTGTGCGTGGTGGGCGCCGTGATCAGCCCCGGCCTCACCGGCTGGACGCGTGACCTGACCGGCTCCTTTGTCGCCGGCGCCTACCTCTGCGCCGCCGTGGCGCTCGCCGGGGCGCTGGCCACGCTGCCCATCCGGCCCCGCGCGCCGGTCGGCGCCTGAAGCCTCGCCTCCGCGCCCGGCATCACAGGACGCGGAGGCTATAATCGGTCCGTGAGACGCGCCCTCGTCGCGCTCCTGATTGTCGTCCTGATCGGGCCGCTGCCGGCCCGGGCCCAGCGGACGGGCGCCGGCATCGAGCCCGTCCGAGCCGCCACGCTGCCGAACGGGTTGCGCGTGCTCCTGCTGGAGGACCACCGCAGCCCCATCGTCTCCATCCAGGTGTGGTACCGGGTAGGCTCCCGCAACGAGCCGCCCGGCGCCACCGGCATCGCCCACTTGCTCGAACACATGATGTTCAAGGGCACCCGGCGCTATGGGCCCCGCCAGTTCGCCCGACTCATCGAGCAGAACGGCGGGCAGGACAACGCCTTCACGTCGCAGGACCTGACCTCCTACTTCGTCAATATCGCCGCCGACAAAATCGATCTGGTCCTGGAGCTGGAAGCCGACCGCATGGTGAACCTGATCCTCGATCCCAAGGAGATCGACGCCGAGCGGCAGGTCGTGATCGAGGAGCGCCGCACGCGCACCGAGGACGACCCCGGCGGCTTCCTGGGTGAAGAGGTCGGCGCCCTCGCCTTCCAGGCCCATCCCTACGGCGGCCCCATCATCGGCTGGATGCACGACCTCAAGCGCATCACCCCGGCCGAGATCCGCGCCTTCTACCGCAGCCACTACGTGCCCAACAACGCGATCCTGGTGGCCGTAGGCGACTTCGCGGCGCCCGCGGTGATGGACAAGATCAAGCGGCGGTTCGGCGCGATCCCGCGCGGGGCCACGCCGCCCCCAATGCTGGCCAAGGAGCCACCCCAGAACGGCGAGCGGCGCGTGGTGGTCAAGAAGCAGGCCCAACTCCCCATCGTTTATCTCGCCTGGCACGTGCCCAACCAGCAGTCGAACGACGCGCCGGCGCTCGAAGTCCTGTCCACCGTGCTGTCGGGCGGGCGAGCCTCCCGCCTCTACCGCAGCCTCATCTACGAGCGCCAGCTCGCGCTGGAGGCCGGCGGCGACTACTCGTACTTCTCGCTCGATCCCAACCTGTTCTGGTTCTGGGCCACGGCGATGCCGGGGCAGACGCCGGAGACCCTCGAGAAGGAACTGCTGGCCGAGATGGAACGGCTCAAGCAGGAGCCGGTCACCGACGAGGAGCTGCAGCGGGCCAAGAACCAGATCGAGGCGAGCTTCGTGTTTCAGCAGGACTCGGTCTACCGCCGAGCCTCGCTGCTCGCCCGCTTCGAGACCATCGGGGGCTACCGGCTCCTGGAGGCCTTCGTTCCCCGCATCCGCGCCGTCACCGCCGCCGATCTTCAGCGGGTGGCCGGCCAGTACTTCCTGCCGGACCGCAAGAACGTCGGTATCCTGCTGCCCACGCCGTGACCAGGGGTTGGCTGAAGCTCGCCGCCATCGCGGCGGTCGTCGTCGCGGTGGCCCTGGCCGCCATGTGGGCCGTCCGGCGCCTCAACGGCGACACCGGCAGCGTCGCCGTCACCGGCACCGTGGAGGCCAGGCAGGTCGAGCTGGGCCCCAAGATCGCCGGACGCATCGTCGAGCTGCGCGTGCGCGAGGGCCAGCCGGTGGAACACGGCCAGCTCCTCGTGGTGCTCGACGCCGAGGAGCTGACCGCCGAGGCCGGTCGGGCCGGCGCCGCCCTGCGGACGGCCGAGGCCCAGTTGCGCGATCTGCAGGCGAGCTCCCGCCCGGAGCAGATCCGCGAAGCGGAAGCGCGCGCCGCCCGAGCCCAGGCCCAGCTCGCCGATCTCCAGGCCGGTTCGCGCCCGGAGGAGATCGAGCAGGCGCGGGCGGCGCTCCGGAACGCGATGGTCAACCGCGAGTGGACGCAGCGTGAGTTGAACCGGGCGCGCGAGCTCTTCGCCAAGGAGTTCATCGCCGCGCAAGAGGTCGACCGCGCCAAGCAGGCCTACGACCCGGCGGTGGCCAACGAGGTGGCGGCTCGTGAGCGGTTGGCCTTGCTCGAGGCCGGGCCGCGCGAGGACGAGGTGGAGGCAGTCCGCGCCGAGATCAGAGCAGCCCGGGACCGGGCGGACCTGCTCCGCGCCGGCCCGCGTCCGCAGGAGGCGGAAGCGGCCCGGGCCCGCGTGGCCGAGGCCCGCGCCGCGCTCGAGCTCGCCCGCGCCCGCCTGGCCGAGACCCGAATCACGTCCCCGCTGACCGGCCGCGTGCTCCACAAGAACGTCGAGGCAGGCGAGACGGTGAGCCCGGGCGTCTCCATCCTCACTCTCATGGATCCCCGCGACGTCTGGGTGCGGGTCTACGTGCCGGAGACCGAGGTCGGGCGCGTCAAGCTCGGGCAGGACGCGGCGATCACCGTCGATGCCTTCCCCGGCCGCCGCTTCGCCGGGCGTGTCACCGAAATCGCCTCCGAGGCGGAGTTCACCCCGAAGCACGTCCAGACCCGGAAGGAGCGGGTGAACCTGGTGTTCCGGGTGAAGATCGCCGTCGACAACCCTGAGGGCGTCCTCACGCCCGGTCTGCCCGCCGACGCCGAGATTCGCCCATAGCGTCCATGGCGGATGCGGGTCCCCCCGCTCGATACCTCGCGAGCACCATCCCGCTGACGTATTATCTGCGTGTGGTGCGTCGCATCGTGCTCAAGAGCATCGGCCGTTGATCGCCTTCGGGGCCATCGTCTCCACCCTCGCCGTCCTGCCCTTCCACAAGCAGCTCGAGTGAGGACGGCCATGGAGCGATTGACCGGCCCGGCGCTCAAGCGCGAGCAGGAGTCGACGCTGGCCGCCCCCCGCATGCGCTACGGGCTGCTGGCCCGCGTGCTCTTCCGGGGCATGGACCTCGTCTATGGCCGAGAGCGGACGCTCTCCAAGTTCAAGGTGCTGGAGTTGGTGGCCCGCGTGCCTTACCAGGCGTGGGAACAGGTGGCCTACGTGGCGATGACCCACACGGCGCACGATCCCGGGTTCGCCCGGCGCATCTTTGAGCGGGTGCGCCAGAGCCGGCAGCAGCAGGACAACGAGCAATGGCATCTCCTGATCCTGCAGGAGCTAATCGCGGGGTACGGCACCCGCGAAGGGAGGCTGAAGTACTGGCTGCTCCCCCAGGTGATCGCCTTCGTGTACTACCAGATTGTCTGGCTGCTCTACGTGGTCCGGCCGGCCTCGGCCTACCGGCTCAACGCCGAGTTCGAGGATCACGCCGAGCACGAGTACATGGAGTTCGCCCGCGACCATCCGGAGCTCGAGCGTGAGCCGTTCGAGAGCGTGCTCGCCCAGGACTACGGCCGCTTCGACTCGCTGGCCGACCTCTTCCGTCAGATCGGCTACGACGAGCGCGTCCACAAGGAGGAGTCACTTGCCTGGCTGGCCCAGCCCCGCTTCGCGTAGTCGTCGGGCGGCGGGCGGGCTGCTGGCGGCCGTGCTGGCCGTGGCGGCGGCGACCGTTCCGGCGCCGGCGGCGCCGCTCGCCCACCGCGAGACGTTGCCCAACGGCATCGTGGTGCTCGTGGCCGAGCGGCCGGCCGTCCCCATCGTGGCCGTCCGCGTGTTCCACCGGGCCGGCGCCGCCTTCGATCCCCCGGACAAGGCCGGGCTGGCCAACCTGACCGGCGCGCTGCTCACGCGCGGGGCCGGCGCGCGCTCGGGCCAGCAGATCGACGCCGCCATCGAGTTCGTGGGCGGGCGGCTCGAGGCCGGGGCCGGCCGCGACGGGCTCACCGCGTCGCTCAGCGTGCTGGCGCGCGACCTCGGGCTGGGCCTGGACCTGCTCGCCGATGTGGTGTTGCGGCCCGCGTTCCCCGAGGCGGAGCTGAAGCGCAAGGCCGCCGAGATCCAGGCGGCGATCCAGCGCTCGGAGGAAAGCCCGGACGCGGTAGCCAGCCGCGCGCTGGCCCGGCTCGTGTTTGCCGGTCATCCCTACGGCACGCCGGTGGAGGGCACGCGCGAGTCGGTGGGGCGGCTCACGCGCGACGACGTCCTGGCCTTCTGGCGTGTGCAGGTGCGCCCCGACACGACGATCATCGCCGTCGTGGGCGCCGTGAGCCAGGCCCAGGCGCGGAACGAGATCATCAACCGCTTCGGCGGGTGGACTCGGCCGAGCGAGCCGCCGCCTTCGCTGTCGGCCTCGCCCGGCCCGAAAGCGCCCGGCGCCGAGACCATCACCCGCGACCTCACCCAGGCCACGATCCTCCTGGGACGTCAGGCCGTGAACCAGACCGATCCCGACTACTTTCCGCTGGCCGTGGCGTCGTACGTGCTCGGCGGGGGCTCGGCCTCCCGGCTCTACGCGCGCGTGCGGGAGCAGGGCGGCCTGGCCTACGCCGTGTTCAGCTACCTCACGCCCGGCAAGTACGGGGCGGCGATCACCGTGTCGGCGCAGACCCGCAATCCGGAGATCGCCAAGGTCACCGAAATCTTCCGTGACGAGCTGGCGCGGATGGGGCGGGAGCGCGTCACCGAGCGGGAGCTCGACCTGGGCAAGTCCTATCTCATCGGCAGCTTCCCGCTGCGGCTGGACACCTCGGCCAAGGTCGCCGACCTCCTGGTCGCCATCGAGCAGATGGGGCTCGGTCTCGACTACGCCGACCGCTACCGCGAGCGGATCGGCCGGGTGACCGCGGCCGACGTCCAGCGCGTGGCCATGACCTACTTCGATCCGGGCGCGTTCCACCGGGTGGTGGTGGGGCAACCGCCATGAGACGGGATGCGGCCGTGATCGCGCTGATGGTCGCGCTCGCCGCCAGCAGCATGCCGGCCGCCGCGGCTCTGCTCACACTCGGCGAGCCCGAGCGCCAGGAAGCCCTGCGCACGGGCGAGCGCAGTGTGACCAGCGAGGTCTTCGGCGAGGAGTGGCGCATCGTTCACGGCTCGGGGGAGAGCGTCACGGTGTTCACGCCGTTCCACCGCCTCGCCCTGGCCGCCCGCCACGCCGCCTTCAAGAAAGAACCCCTCAAGCCTCAGGACCAGGCCCGCCTGCTCGAGGAGCTGAAGGATCGGCTCGTCTTCTGGGTGGATCTGCACGGGCCCCGCGAGGACTTCGCTCGCCACCTGCGCCCGCGATTGCTCGCGGGGACGCGGGAGATCGAGCCGTCGCTGGTGCAGAACGACCGTACCGCGCTGCGCCGCCGGAACGGAAGTTACCTCGCCCGCTGCCAGTACGCGTTTCCCACCAAGGACCTCAGCGGCACCGCCCGGGTGACGCTGGTCGTCCGCGACGCCGAGGGCCAGGCCGTCGCCCGCTTTCCCATCGATCTGAGCCGCATGCGATAGCGAGCGCGGCGTGCGGCGGCTGACGGCGCCCGACGCCGGCGTTTCCTGGAAGCTCCACAGCGAAGTGGCTCTGCTCCTGGGCTGGGCCAGCGCCATCCTCTTGCAGTTCGCCCACCCGCTCGTCGCCCGTGGCGTCGCCGACCACAGCGGCTTTCGCGGCGGCGTGCGGGCGCCGTGGCAGCGGCTGCACCGAACCCTGGGCGCCATGCTGGCCCTGACCTTCGGCGGTGAGGAGGGCGCGGCCCGCGCCGCGCGAGGGATCAACGCCATCCACGACCGTGTGCATGGCCGCCTCGCCCAGCCTGAAGGGCTCTACCACGCCGGCGCGACCTATTCAGCCCACGATCCCGCGCTGCTGCGGTGGGTGCACGCGACGTGTCTGCACGCCTTCATCCGCGCCTATGAGTGTTACGTCGCCCCGCTGAGGCCCGAGGAGCGGGACCGCTACTGCGCCGAGTCGAGCGCGGTCGAGCCGCTGCTCGGGATCCCTGACGGGTATCTGCCACGCAGCGCCGCCGAGCTGAGCGCGTACCTCGGCGCGATGCTCGCCAGCGGCGAGATCGTCGTCACCGACACCGCACGGCGCCTCGCCGGCGAGATGCTGGCGCCGCCCGGATTCCGGTGGCTCTGGCCGGCGACCTGGATGTTTCGGGTGACCGCGCTTGGCCTGCTCCCCGCGCCGATCCGCGACGCCTACGGCCATCGTTGGGCGCCGCGCCATGAGCGCGCTCTTCGCCTGCTGGCGTGGAGCGTCCGCCACGCCCTGCCGCTGCTGCCCTCCGCGCTTCGCCACTGGCCGGCTGCCCGCGCCGCCCACCGCCGCGCGCCGTACGGCCACGCCGGATAGCTCGCGCCGGAAACCGGCCTGTTTCTTCCAAGTGGCAACGCAGTCTATGTGTGGGACGGCCGGACGGAGACCTGACTCAGGAGAAATCGTTATGGCGGGACGAGGAAGCTCGAGCGGCTGTAGTTGGTCAGCAGATTGGCGAGCCCGGCCTGGAACGAGCGGAGCGGCTCCAGGGATCGCGAAAGCAAGGCGGCGGCGGCCGCGCTGAGGCCGACGCCGGCGACGAACCAGGCGAAGGCCAGGCGGTTGGCGAGCGTCTTCGGCTGGTGTTTGGCGTACACGAAGCCCCAGCTCGTCAACGTGGCGTCCTCGTAGCGCTGGACCGGGCGCGGGGGCCGGGCGTGGACGACATGGACGTCGGTGGCGATGGCCAGCCGTCCCCGCCGGGCGAGCGCCCAGGAGAGATCGATGTCCTCGCCCAGCGAGCCGGCCCGGTAGCGGGCGTCCAGTCGCACGCCGTCGAGAGCGCTCCTCCGGATGAGGCCCATGCCGCCGCCCAACAGGCGCATCGGGACCAGCGCGCCCTGGTACCGTCGCCAGTGCCAATAGACCGGCTGGCGGTCGTCCCGGAAGGGTCCGCGACAGAATATGGTGGTGAGCAGGCGGCTCGTCCACGGCGGCGGCGTGTAGTTCGTGATGACGGGCGTCACGGCTACCAGCCCCGGCGTCCGCCGGTGGTGCTCGAGCAGGCGCTCGAGCGCATCGGGATCGGGCACCATGTCGTCGTCGATGCTGAGCACGAAGTCGGTCGTGACCAGGTCGAAGCCGGCGTTCCGGGCGGGCGCCAGACCAGCAATCTTGGAATCCCAGACGTACTGGAGTGCCGGGCGTCGCGGCTCGGGCACCGCGTGCACCAGAGCCTCCACCACCGCCCGGCCCCCGTCCTCGTCGCTCTGGTCCACGATGATGAGCTGGCCGAGGGGCGTCGTCTGCGCCAGGAGGTGCCGAACGGTCTCGACAAGGAGCGCCGCCCGGTTCTTGGTGGGGATGACGGCGGCTACGGTGCTGGAGTCGGTCACGCGGAGGACGATCGCGAGCGGCGGCGCGCGGGGCCCCTCAGGCGCTCCCGCGCCGCGACGCAGCCGAGCAGAACGAAATAGAGGACAACTCGGAGGGCAGCCATAGGCGTCTCACGACAGGAGAGAAGCAAGCGCCATGCCCTTCTCGGCCTGACCGGGAAATCGGCGCCAGCGCTGACCCCGGGCCGGGCCCGCTGGTAAAAGAGCTTCCCGCTCCAGGAACGAAGGTGCCGCCCCTGCTATAATCGGCCCCCACGCCGCGGAAACCATCGCCTCGAGGAGGGTCAGCCGATGAAAGCAGTCCGCGTCCATGCTCCCGGAGGGCCCGAAGTCCTGCGCTACGAGGAAGTGCCCCAGCCCACGCCGAAGGCGGGCGAGGCCGTCGTCAAGGTCGACGCCGCCGGGGTCAACTACATCGACGTCTACTACCGCAGCGGGCTCTACAAGGCCGAGCTGCCCCTCACCCTCGGCCTCGAGGCGGGCGGTACGGTGACGGCCGTCGCCTCCGGCGTCACCGAGGTCAAGGCGGGCGACAAGGTCGCCTATACCGGCGTGGCCGGCGCCTACGCGGAGTACGCGGCCGTGCCCGCGGCGCGCCTGGTGGTCCTGCCCGCCGGCGTCAGCACCAAACAGGGGGCGGCGGCGATGCTGCAAGGGATGACCGCGCACTATCTCGCCTGCTCGACCTATCCGCTCAAGATGGGCGACACGTGCCTCGTCCACGCGGCCGCCGGCGGCGTGGGATTGCTCCTCTGCCAGATCGCCAGGATGCGAGGGGCGCGCGTCATCGGCACGGTCTCCACCGACGAGAAGGCCAAGCTCGCCCGTGAGGCCGGCGCCGACGAGGTGATCCTCTACACCAGGCAGGACTTCGAGGCGGAGGTGAAGCGGATTACCGGGGGCAAGGGCCTGCAGGTCGTCTACGACTCGGTGGGCAAGACCACCTGGGACAAGAGCCTCAACTGCCTCGCCCTGCGCGGCACGATTGCGCTCTTCGGGCAGTCGAGCGGGCCCATCGGCCAGATCGACCCGCAGATCCTCAACCAGAAGGGCTCGCTCTATCTCACGCGGCCGAGCCTCTTCCACTACGTGGCCACCCGCGAGGAGTTGGTCCAGCGGGCCGGCGAGGTGCTGGGCTGGATCAAGAACGGCAAGCTCCGGCTGCGCACGGAGTTCGAGTTCCCCCTCAAGGACGCCGCCGAGGCGCATCGCGCGCTGGAGGGCCGCAAGACCACGGGCAAGGTACTGCTCATCCCGTGAACGTCGCCGAGCTGCTCGAGCGCTCGGCGCTCTGGCACGGCGACCGGACGGCGCTGATCTTCGGCGAGCGGCGCTGGACCTACCGCGAGCTGGAGGCCCAGGCCTCCGCGCTGGCCGGGGGCTTCAGCGGGCTCGGGCTCCAGCCCGGCGAGCGCGTCGGGCTGCACCTGCCCAACGGGCCGGAGTTCGTGCTGGCCTACTACGCGGCGCAGAAGGCCGGTCTGATCCCGCTGTCCCTCAACGTGACCTACAAGGCCGAGGAGATCGAGTACATCGTGGGCGACGCCGCGGCCGGCGCGGTCATCACCGCCGACCCCGTGGCTTCGAATCTCCCCACGCGCAACGCCATGCGCTCGGTGCGGCACGTGCTCAACGCCGGCGACCTGGCCACGCTGACCGGCAAGCCTCTGCGGGCGATCGAGCGCGACCGCGACGAGACCGCAGCCATCCTCTACACCTCGGCCACCACCGGACGGCCCAAGGGCGTGATGCTCACGCACGCCAATGTCGTCTCCAACGCCTACGCCACCGCCCACCACCTCCACATGACCCCGGAGGACCGCGGTCTCTGCGCGTTGCCGATGTTCCACTGCTTCGGCCAGAACTTCATCCTGAACGCGCTGGTGGCGGCCGGCGGGCTCCTCGTGCTCCAGGAGCGGTTCGTGCCCGAGGCCTTCGTGGAGGCCGTGGCCCGGCACCGCGTCACGCTCTTCTACGCGGTGCCGACCATGTACATCCTGCTGCTGGCCTCGGCCCCCGGCCATGACTTTGGTTCGGTACGGCTGTTCTTCTCGGCGGCGGCCACGCTGCCCACTGACGTGGAGCGCCGCTGGCACCAGGTCTATGGCCGGTGGATCCACCAGGGATACGGGCTCACCGAGTGCTCGCCCTTCGCCTCCTACAACCACGAGCACGCCTTCAAGCCCGGCGCCCTCGGCACGCCCATCGAGAACGTGGAAATGAAGATCGCCGACGAGAGCGGCCGGGAGCTGCCCGACGGCGAGCTGGGCGAGATCCTCATCAAGGGCCCGAACGTGATGAAGGGCTACTTCGGCAACCCCCGGGCGACGGCCGAAGCGATCCGCGACGGCTGGCTCCACTCGGGCGACATCGGCTACCGCGACGCCGACGGTTACTACTTCATCGTCGACCGCGTGAAGGACATGATCAACGTCTCCGGCTTCAAGGTCTTCCCCCGCGAGGTCGAGGAGGTGCTCTTCCGTCATCCGGGGGTGAAGGAGGCGGCCGTGGTCGGCGTGTCCCACGCGGTGCGGGGGGAGGCGGTGAAGGCCTTCGTGGTGCTGAACTCCGGGGCGGGGGTCAGTGCTGATGAGTTGCGCGAGCTGTGCCGCGCCGCCGTCGCCTCCTACAAGGTTCCGGAGATCGTCGAGTTCATCGACGCGCTGCCCAAGAACCCGACCGGCAAGATCCTCAAAAAGGAGCTGCGTACCCGCGGGTAGGAACCCGCGGGTACAATAGGTCCAGGGAAGGGCTGCCGTGAATCCCGTGTGGAAGTGGATCGCCGTGGCCGTCGCGGCGGTCGTCGTCCTGGCGATCGCTGCGCTGGCCGCCGTCCCGTACCTCGTCGACACCCCCCGCATCCAGGCGCTGATCGCCAGCACCGCCAGCCAGGCCCTCGGGCGGCCGGTCAAGTTCTCGTCCGTTTCGGTTTCCGTGCTGCCGCGGCCGGCGGTGGTCCTCAAGGAGCTCGAGGTCGCCGAGGATCCGGCCTTCGGCAAGGCGCCGTTTCTCCGGCTGAACCAGGCCGAGCTGCGGCTCAAGCTCTGGCCCCTCTTCCTGTTCCGGGTCGAGCCGGGCGACTTCGTCCTCAAGGAGCCGGTGATCGCCCTTCTGCAGAGCGCGGACGGGCGCTGGAACATCGCCAGCCTGGGCCAGCCCGCTGATGGACGGGCGCCGTCGCGGCCGCGGTCGGGAGGCGGCGGCGCGGGCGCGGCGACCGTTCTCGGCACCCAGGTCAAGATCGTGGACGGCGTGATCGCCTACGAATCCCGCGCTGGCGGCGAGGCGGCGCGCTACCGCGTCGAGGACCTGGATCTGACGCTCACCCCGGGGGCCGGGCCACTGGCCTTCGAGGGCAACGCCCGGGTCAAGCCCGGCGACCTGTCCGTGAAGATCACGGAAGGCAGCGTCGGCCTCGATGGTACCCGCGCGTTCACCGAGGCGCCGGTGCGCGGGAAACTGGCCCTCGATGGTAAGGACATCCGCCCGTTGGTAGCCACCGCCATGGGCCCCGAGCCCGTCATCGGCGGCGGCCTCAAGGGCACGCTCACGCTGGGCGGCACGGTGGGCAAGCCTCGGGCGGCTGGCGACGCGCAGCTCAGCGACCTGACGGTCACGCAGACGAACGCCGGCTGCCCTGAACCCAAGCGGCGCACGCTGGCCCTGGGGCCGCTCAAGCTGAACGCCGCCTGGGCGGACTCGCGCTTCACCGCGCGGCCGGCGACCACCTCCATCGCCGCAGGCAACATCACCACCGGCCTGACGGTGACGATGGACGGTGGCCCCATCCGCGTCCAACTGGGCGACCTCGGTGTCAAAAGCTTGCCCGTCGAGAAGCTCCTGGTGGACTTCCTCTGCCAGGGCTACGCCGTGACGGGTCCCCTCGACCTGACGGGCACCGCTTCGGCCCGGCTCGACGCGTTGTGGACGACCCTGGATGGCAAGGGGCAGCTTCGTCTGGGGCCGGGCAAGGTGGTGGGCGCGCAGGCGCTGGCGCTCCTGGACAACGTGGTGCGCATCGCCGGCACGGTGGGCGCGCTGCTCAGCGGCGAGGTTCCCACCGCGGCCCTGGCCTCGGCGCTGGACTACGACTCGATCACCGCGACCTACACGATCAACGATGGCGTGATCAGCACGCGCGATCTGCAGCTCACGGGCCGCGCCTTGAATGCCCGGGCCGCCGGCACCTATGCCCTGGCCACCGGCGCCATGAACGTGGACCTCACCATGAGCACCGGCCGCCGCGAGCTCAAGGCCAAGGTCACCGGCACGGCGGCGTCGCCGTCGATCCGCGTCGCTCCCGCCGGCCTGCTCACCCCGCGCGAGCAGGAGAAGCTCGGCGAGAAACTCGGCGAGGGGCTGCAGGACCTGCTCAAGAAGATCAGATAGTCACCCGCCGCGGCGACCAGATCCTGACCGTCTGCTGTCGAGCGAAGTGGAGCACCGGCTCGACCGCCGGCAGCCTGATGCCGAGCGGTTCGGTCATGGTGTTCACCGCCAGCTCGGCCTCGGCACGCTGGAGCGGCCACCGCGGGTGCTGGATGTCCCCCCGGTAGACGCGGCCGCCCGGCGCCACCGTGTAAAGGCAGTACCGCTCCGTGGGCCATTCGTCGAACGATCCCGGGGCCGCCCGGAACGGCCCGCCGACGGCGCGATAGCGCGCGCGGAGCTGCGCGGGCGGCGCGCCACGATGAATCCGCCGACTCTCGTAGACCACCTCGTCGCCGCCGCGCCGCCGGCGCATGGCCGCGCGGTAGTAGGGAAGACGGTACCAGCGGCGAGCCACCGCCACGGCCACCGGATTGGCGGCATCGAGGCTGAAGAAGTACACGCCGGGCACGCCGCCGAGCGTCACGTAGGTGCGCACGTTCAGCTCGAGGAAGCGCGAGAGCCAGGGCAGGGCGGGCGTGCCGCGAAGCCGCACGCCGTGCATCCCGAAAGGCACCACCCCGATCCAGGCCCGGCCGTCGAAGGTGTCGATCTCCAGCGGAGTGGGCACGAGCGGGCGGACCGCGTCGAGGGGCAGGGGCCAGTGCGCGAACAAGAGGTCGTCCCAGACCTGCGCCATGATCCACGGCCCGGCCGGCTGAGGCCGAGAATCGGCGCCGGCGTCGTGCATCACGGGAACGTCACGGCCGCGTGGCGCTGAAGCGCCCGCCGCCCAGCTTGCCCGCCTCGATCAGGCGCACGAAGAACGCGTACACCTCCTGGTACTCGCGGTACCACGCGTCGCCGAAGCGAGCCACCGTGTCGTCACGCCAGGCCCGGTACATCTCGAGCCGGCGGCGCAGGATGGGGCGCCACTCGTCGGTGAGGTCTTCAGCCTCGATGGCGCTGAAGCCCGCGCGACCCAGGAGGGCGCGGTAGCCCTCGAGCGTCTGCAGGGTCACCGCGGCCATCCAGTCGCGCAGCCGGCGGCGCTCGCCGTCGCCGAGCCGTGCGTGGGCGATCCAGTCGGTGAACGCCAGCCGGCCGCCGGGCCCGAGCACGCGCCGGCACTCCGTCAGCACGGCCGCCTTGTCCTCGACGTGGAGGAACGCTTCCTGGCTCAGGCACACGGAGAAGGCGCCGTTGGCGAGCGGCAGCGCGCTGGCGTCGGCTCTCAGGATGGCGACGACGTCATTGAGCCCGACCAGCCGGCTCAGGCGTGCCGCGCCGGCGGCGCGGCCGTGGTTCAACTCCACGGCGACGACGCGACAGCCCAGGCGCGCGGCCAGGAAGCGCGCAGGGCCGGCGAGCCCCGCGCACACGTCGAGCACCCGGCAGGCCGGGCCGATGGCGGCGCGGCGGGCCAGCGTCTCCACCGCGGCCAGGCCACCGTAGTGGTCCTGGTCGAAGTCGAAGAGGTGATCGGCGGTGAGGCCGGCCAGGGTGCCGCGGCGGCGGGCGACGGCGGCCAGGACCTGCCCCACGTTGATCGGATGGCGATCGTAGAAGTCGACGACGCTCACGGGCGGCGCGCCTTGAAGGCTCCCACGGGCTATGATAAAAGCAAACCGTTTCCAGACCTCTGGCGGGGGACGCGCATGAGCAGCTTCAAGGAAGGTCTCGAAGACGTCGTCGTCTCCACCTCGGAAATCTGCTTCATCGACGGCCGGGAAGGTCGGCTGCTCTACCGGGGCTACGACGTCGACCAGCTCGTCGAGCACTCGACGTTCGAGGAGGTCGTCTACCTCCTCTGGCACGCCGCGCTGCCGTCCGGTAAGGAGCTGGAGAGGCACGCCAAGGCGCTCGGCTCGACGGCCACCCGGCGCCTGCCGGCCAAGGTCCTGACCATTCTCCGCCAATTGCCGCGCAAGACGACGCCCATGGAGGTGCTGCGCACCGGGGTGTCTGCCCTCGCGGCCTTCGATCCCGACACCGACGACAACTCGCGGGAGGCGACCGTTCGCAAGGCGGTCCGCCTCACCGCCCAGATGCCGACCCTGGTCGCCGCCTGGGAGCGACTGCGACGAGGCCAGACGCCGGTGGCCCCCAACCCCAAGCTCAACCTCGCCGGCAACTTCCTCTATATGATGAGTGGCCGGAAGCCGACGGACCTGGCCGCCAAGACCTTCGATGTGGCGCTCATCCTTCACGCCGATCACGAGTTCAACGCCTCGACCTTCGCGGCGCGGGTGACGGCGGCGACGCTGTCCGACCTGCACTCCTCGATCGTCTCCGGCATCGGAGCCCTGAAGGGACCGCTGCACGGCGGCGCCAACGAGCAGGTCATGCGCGTGGTGGAGCAGATCCGGACGCCCGAGCGGGCCGAGGGCTGGATCAAGAAGGCGCTGGCCGACAAAGCGCGCATCATGGGCTTCGGTCATCGCGTCTACCGGGTGGAGGACCCGCGGGCCAAGCACCTCCGGCGGCTGGCCACGGAGTTGGGACAGCAGACCGGCAAGACCCACTACGTCCAGATCCTCAACACGGTGGCTCGCGTGGTCGGCGAGGAAAAGAAGATCTACCCGAACGTGGACCTCTACTCGGGCGCCGCCTACGCCGCGATGGGAATCCCCACCGACCAGTTCACGCCGATCTTCGCCATGAGCCGCGTGGTCGGTTGGGCCGCCCATGTGCTCGAACAACACGCGCACAACCGGCTCATCCGGCCGCGGGCCGAGTACACGGGGCCGGCCCGCCAGGCGTACGTCCCGCTGGACCGGCGCTAAATTCCTCGGAGGGGGGCTGCGCCCCCCTTCCGAGGCCTCCCCCCAAGGGTTGCGCGGGCGAAGCCCGCGCTCGAACCGAGAGGCTCCTTGCTGGTTGCTGGTTGGGCTCATCACGCTGGTGGCGTGGGCACTGTCCTCCGGCGCTCAGGAAGCGCCGCCGGACAACGTGGGACTGGCGCGGTTCAGCGTCGACAACCCGGTCGGCGGGGCCGCGATCGCCACGGTGGCGTGGTATCCGACGAAGACGGCGCCGGTGCCCATGCTCTTCGGCCCGTACCGCATCGAGGTCGCGATCGACGCCGCCCCGATTCCCGGCCGGTATCCGCTGATCATTCTCTCCCACGGCACGGGCGGGTCGGCCTTCAACCATCACGACACGGTGACGCACCTCGTCCAGAAGGGCTTCGTCACCGTGACGCTGATGCATCCCGGCGATAACTTCCAGGACACGAGCGCGTTCGGCACCGACGTGCAGTTGCTGGGCCGGCCGGGCCACGTCGTCGCCGTGCTCGACGCCACGCTGAAGCATGCGGCGCTGACGCCCATCGTCGATCCCGCGCGCATCGGCATGGTCGGCTTCTCGGCCGGCGCCTACACGGCGCTGGTGCTGGCCGGCGGCCGGCCCGACCTGGACAAGGTCGTGGCCTACGCCACGCGGCACCCCGCCGACGCCGCGCGTCTCGGCCGCATCAGTGGAGGGCTGCGCCGTACGCTCCCGGACCAGAAGGTCGCGCATGACCCCCGGATCAAGGCCGCGGTGCTGTTGGCCCCCGCCCTGGGGTTCGCGTTCGACCAGAGCGATCTGGCCGCGGTCAAGGTGCCGATCCGGCTTTACCAGGCGGAGGCCGACGAGGTGCTGCCCCACGTGGCGAACGCCGACCGCATCCGGCAGTTGCTCCCGCGCCCGCCCGAATTCGTGGTGCTGCCGGCGGCCGGGCATTACGTCTTTCTGGCGCCGTGCCCGGAGGCGCTGGCCGCCCACGCCTCGATGATCTGCGCCGATCCGCCCGGCGTCGATCGGCGCGCGCTCCACGAGCGGGTCAATAGCGAGATCGTCGAGTTCTTTCGGCGCACGCTCCGATGAGGATGCCGTGATCCCCTTTGTCAAGGGCCACGGCCTGGGCAACGACTACCTGGTCCTCGATCAGCGCGACCTGCCCGGGCCGCTGAGCCCGCGTGCCATTGTCCGAATCTGCGACCGCAACCACGGCGTGGGCTCGGACGGCATCCTGCTGCTGGTCTCTACGGGCCGCGCCGACTTCGGGCTGCGCATCTTCAATCCCGACGGCAGCGAGGCCGAGAAGTCTGGCAACGGGCTGCGCATTTTCGCCAAGTATCTGTGGGACCACGGGCACGCCAAGGCCGAGACGTTCACTGTGGACACCAAGGGCGGCGTCGTCGAATGCCGGCTGCACGTGCGCGGCGGCCGCGTGGGCTTCGTCACCGTGGAAATGGGTCGGGCGATCTTCCGAGCCTCGGAGATCCCGATGGCCGGCCCGGACGGCGACGCGGTGGGGCGCGCGCTGGAGCTGCCCGACGGCACGCGGCTGACGATCACCGCGGTGTCCGTGGGCAACCCTCACTGCGTGGTGTTCGTCGAGCGTCTCGACGAACGCGAATGCCGGCGGCTCGGGCCCTTGATCGAGACCCACCGGGCGTTTCCCAACCGCACCAACGTCCAGTTCGCCCACGTACGCGCGCGGGACATGCTGGAGATCCTGATCTGGGAGCGGGGCGCCGGCTTCACGCTGGCTTCCGGCTCGTCCTCCTGCGGCGCGGCCTCGGCGGCGGTGCGCAACGGGCGGTGCGACGCGGGCCGGGTCGTGGTGCGGATGCCGGGCGGAGAGCTCGCGGTGCACGTGCGGGCCGACTGGTCGTTGCAGCTGGAGGGGCCGGTGGAGGAGGTCTGCACCGGCACCCTGACCCGCGAGTTCGTGGAGGCGTACGTCCACTCGGTATGAAGCGCATCTGCGTCTTCGCCGGCTCCAACACCGGCACGCGGCCGGAGTACGCTGAGGCCGCCGGGGAACTCGCGGTGGAGCTGGCGCGCCGCCGACTCGGGCTCGTCTATGGCGGGGGCTCGGTGGGGCTGATGGGCGTGCTGGCCGACGCCGCGCTCGCTCAGGGCAGCGAGGTGATCGGCGTAATCCCGCGGGGTCTGGCCACCCGGGAGCTGGCCCACCCGGGGCTGACCGAGCTGCGGGTCGTCGCCAGCATGCACGAGCGCAAGGCGCTCATGGCCGCGCTGGTGGACGGGTTCATCGCCCTGCCCGGCGGCCTGGGCACCTTCGAGGAGACGTTCGAGGTGCTCACCTGGTCGCAGCTCGGCCTCCATCGCAAGCCGGTCGGTCTGCTGAACGTCGCCGGCTACTTCGACGGCCTCCTGCGCATGCTGGGCCACGCCGCCGGCGAGGGCTTCCTGCGCCGCGAGTACCTGGGGCTCATGCTGTTCGCCGACACGCCGGCGGCCCTGCTCGATGCTCTGGCCGCCTGGCAGCCTCCACCCATCGCTCGCGCCTGGCTCGATCCCAGCCAGACGTAGTTTCATCAGTCGGTTCAGAATGGATATCCTCGGTCTGTGTAATACGGTGTATCCGGGCGTGGACGGGCCGCCTCCCAGAAGATCTACATGCTGGCCAAGCTCCGCGCGGGGATCCGCAAGCAGGGCGGCATCCACAGCCTGCGCCACGCCTGCGCCACCCATCTGCTCGAAGCGGGCACCGACCTGCCCACCGTCCAGCGCCTCCTCGGCCACACCGGGCTGTCCACGACCATGCGCTACTTTCATCTCAGCCAGCGGCGCGTCTTGAGTACGCGCTCGCCCCTGGATCTGCCGCACGACGCCTGATCCGTGGGGCCGGTCGCCGCGCCCGCCCGGGCGTTGGGGCGGGGCCGCCGCGGGGGGATCGAAGTCGCCGACATCGTCCGCGCGCATGGGGCGGCGTATCGGCAGACGCACCGGCTCAGCCGGCCGCAGCGCCGCGCCCTGCGCGCCATCGAACTGTGTCGCACCGCCGCCCTCGGCGGGCATCGGGAGAGCTGTGACCGCTGCGGGGCCGAGCGGCTTGCCTACAACTCCTGCCGCAACCGCCACTGCCCCAAGTGCCAGACCCTGGCCAAGGAGCGCTGGCTCGCGGCCCGCCGCGCCGAGCTTCTCCCGGTCGAGTACTTCCATGTCGTGTTCACCCTGCCCCATGCGCTCAACTGCCTCGTCACCGACAACGCCCGGCTGATCTACAGCCTGCTCTTCCGCACCGCGGCGGCCACCCTCAGTCGGTTCGCCCACGATCCCCGCCACTTGGGTGGCCAGCTGGGGGTGACCGCCATCCTGCATACGTGGGGGCAGACTCTCGTCCAGCATCTCCATCTGCATTGCGTGGTCACCGGGGGCGCGCTCGCCCCCGACGGTGCGCGCTGGATCGCCGCCAAGCCGGGCTTCCTCTTTCCCGTCCGCGCCCTGGCCAAGGTCTTTCGCGGCAAGTACCTCGCGGCCCTCGACGTGGCCTTCGCCTCCGGCCAGCTCGTCCTGGCCGGCCCCCTCGCCGAAGCCGGCGCCTTCGCCGCCTGGCTCGCCCAGCTTCGCCCGCCCCCGTGGGTCGTCTACGCCAAGCGCCCCTTCGCGGGCCCCGAGCCGGTCCTCGACTCCCTCGGCCACTACACCCACCGCGTGGCCATCTCCAACGCGCGCCTGCGCGGCCTCGACGACGGCGTCGTCCACTTCCGCTGGCGAGACTACGCCGACGGCAGCCGGGTCAAGGTGATGGCCCTGCCGGCGGCGGAATTCCTTCGTCGCTGCCTGCTCCACGTCGTGCCCGATCGCTTCGTCCGGATTCGCCACTTCGGCCTGCTCGCCCATCGCGCGCGCCAGGCGACCCTGGCGCGCTGCCGGCAACTCCTGGGACAGCCGCCCGATCCCGGGCCGCGCATCCCGGAGTCCCCACGGGCGCTGATGCTGCGCGTGACGGGGATCGATATCGCGCGTTGCCAGAGCTGTGCCCAGGGGCTCATGCGCCGCACCGAAGTCCTGCCGCCGACGCTCATGCCCCGCGGGCTCCCAATCGCCGTCGTGGACACGTCGTGAGGCGCGCCGTCGACGACCCGCGCCCGGCCCGGCGCCACGATCGCCCCTGCGACCGCCCTGGCCCCGGTGCGCCCCCGCCGCGGCACTCCCCCCGACCAGGCCCACCGCCCGGCCCCGCGAGCGCTCCGCGTGCCGCACCGGACTCGGAGACGCTTCACTCCAGGGTCTGGGCGGTCTCCGTGGGGGCCCTTTCCGCCCGCCCGGCGCACGCATAGAATCCCCATAGTGCTGAGCGCGGCGGGGTTCAGTCCAACGGGTTCTATCCGCCGGGAACGAGGGCTGCGGCGAACGCTGCCCGCGCCACCAGACGGATAGAACCTTATTCGTTAGCCAGAGCGGTGCCAGCGGAGAAATGCGGTAGGCTTGACGCTGGGGTAGGAGGAGGCATGCGGAACGAGTTCACCGCGGTAGTGGAACGGGACAGACGCTGGTACATCGCATACTGCCCGGAGATTCCCGGCGCGAACGGCCAGGGCAGGACAAAGGCGGCAGCCCTGAAGAGCCTGAGCGGTGCCATCACACTGATTCTTGAGGATAGGCGCAAGGACGGCCTGCGCGGCATACCCGCGACGGCGACCCGAGAGAAAGTCGTCGTCGGGTGAAGCGGGGCGACCTGCTTCGCCACCTCAGGAAGCACGGGTGTCACTTAAAGCGCGAAGGCCGGGCGCATTCGCTTTGGACCAATCCCACGACGGGAGCCGTCGAGGCCGTACCCAGGCACACCGAGATCTCGGATGTGCTGGTCAGGAAGATCTGCCGGGGCCTTTCCGTACCTGAGATTAGCCGGTGAGCCTGGCTAACAACACGTTCGACCGGACCGCTGGGCTCGCATGCGCTCGCCGCGGCCGGTCAACGTGCGCGTTAGAGGTCAGGCGGCAATTGAGGGAAGAGAAGATGCGAAAGGCGCATCGCTCGTTGGTTATCCTACTCGCCGCCGTAGTACTCGCCCATCCGCCGCTAGCCTGCGCCTTGAATTTCAACGAGACAGCGGTCAAAGGTCTGTCACAGGCGTACGGATTCATCATTGGCCAAGAGCACACGCTCGATCGCGTTTCGAGGGAATATCCGGATCTTGCTCCGTCGGCGCTTCTGGCTCGGGCGCGGTTCGCATCTACCTTCCCTGACATCCAGTCACGGCTGGAAGCCGAGCTTCGCAGCGCGTTGGGTCCTGAGAACTTCGGCCAGCTCTCGAAGAAGACGGCGGGCACTTTGCGCGAAGCTGCGAATCGCCAGGCTGTTACTCCTGACGTGGCGGCCGCGTTCCTAGATCAGGTTGAAGCGCGAGCTCGTGGCGAGATCGAGTCGCCGGTGCTCGAATCTCTGCTCGCGGTGAAGTATAAGGACAATCCGGCACGCGAGTACTCTGACGGATTCCGCCAGCGGTTCGATACCGACGGCACCGGAAAGGCGAGAGGCATAAGGCTGTCCTTGCGCCTTCCGCGCTCCTGGGCCGCGCGCGAAGGTGAACGGCCGCACATTGTCAAGAAGTGGACCACAGAGGGGGGAACCGGCCGCGAAATCCTCATGCTCGACATTCGGGATGCCGACGGCTACGACCGCGATAAGCGCGAGATCGAGCGCTTCCTCCGTTCGGGCGAAGTCAGACAGGTCGTGCCACAAGGAGGCGTGCTTATCGCATCCGGACCATTCACCGTCGAGGGGCGTCCTGGTTACTGGGTCGACATGAAACTGACAGAGGAGCGTGTCGGAGTCACCGTCTACCATTCGAAGTCCTCGGCCCGTTGCGGAACGTGGAGACGATTGCGACCGGACGGGCCACCAGGCAGCTACAGAGGCTGCGCCGACGATACGGCAAGGGCCGGTGGCGGAAGCGGAAGGGCGTCGCGACGGTTCGCCTCCAGGACGGGACGATGCATACCGCGGAGATTCATTGGTACGAAGCTTATGGTGTTGGCCGGCGGGAAATGAAGATCAAGTTCCCGCTGTTGGACTGATGGAATGAAGAGAGCACGTAAAGCACCAGTGCGGTTCGCCGTGTGCATCAAGAACAAGGGTTATGAGGCGTCGCTAGAGAGGGGGAAGCTGTATCGCGTCATCCCCGACCCTGAGGCCGAAGGCCATGGCTATCTGCGCATAGTCGACGAGAGTGGAGAGGACTACGGCTATGCAGCCGATCGCTTCTTCCCCATCGATGTGCCGAAGCCTCTGGAGAAAGCTCTCCTGAAGGCCGCCTCTTGATAAGGGATCGCCGAACCACGCGCTTGAGCGGACGCGCTCCGCGCGACGTCACCGCGAGCGTTAGCCGACCGAGAGACATGGCAGCGGTCCTATACCGAGCGTGGTCGCACGATTCGGTCGTTAGGAGGTCAGCGATGAGAGCTCACAGGCCGCATGGTTTGCTCATTGTCCTCTTCGGCGTGCTCGCTATCGGGGCACCGTCGCCGAGCGTGGCCCAGCAGCCGATCAAGATCGGCGCCTCGATCTCGATCACGGGAAGAGACGCCGTACAGGGTGGCTACGTGCGCGAGGGCTACCTGCTCTGCCAGAAGCACGTCAACGAAAAGGGGGGCGTCCTCGGACGCCCAATTCAATTTGTGATCCACGATGATGGCTCCGAGGGACAAGCAGCCATTCGCATCTACGAGAAGCTGATCACGGAGGACAAGGTGGACGCGGTCATGGGTCCCTACGGCTCTCCCATCACGGAGGTCGTCGCTGACGCGACCGAAAAGCACCGCAAGCTCATGGTGGCGCCGGCGGCGGGCACGACCGCGATATGGGAGAAGGGGCGGCGATACCTCGTCATGATGCTCTCGCCGTTAGAAGCCTCCACCGAGGGGACGATTGATCTTGCCGCCCGCAATGGGCTCAAGACGATCGGCGTGATCGGCGCCCTCGCGCGGCCAGCCATCGCCAAGGGCGCACTGGAGGTGGCGAAAAAGAAGGGCCTCGAGGTCGTCGTCCACGAGATGTTCCCGATAGGCACCACTGACTTCTCCGCTATCCTCAACAAGGTCAAGGCAGCCAAGCCCGATGCCCTGGTGGTGGGCGCGCCCCCGGCCGATGCCATCGCGATTACCCGCCAAATGAGAGATCTGGACGTGAACGTCAAGATGTACGGCGCGACACCCGGAGGGTCCTTCCCCGACTACCAGAAGGCTCTCGGGAAAACGGCAGAGTTTGTCTACGCCGGCTCCTACTGGGACCCGGGCCTTCCTTATCCTGGGAACCGAGAGTTCGTCGCGGCCTATCAGAAGGAGTTCACACGCGCCCCTTCCTCAAACGCCGCATCTTCCTACGCCGGCTGCCAGCTCTTCGTGGACGCGGTGAGGCGGGCCGGCAGCCTGGACTTGGATCTTGTCCGAGGAGAAATCCTGAAACTCAAGACCAAGACCGTCTTCGGCGACTTCGCGGTCGATGAGCGTGGCTACCAGATCAGTCACAAGGCGGTCACGGTCCAGTGGCAGGACGGCAGTCCGGTATTGGTGTGGCCGGACGAGGCGGCGACCGGGCAGCCGAGATTCCCGACCCCGCCATGGAGCGGGCGGTAGGAAGCCCGGCGGCGATACGCGTCCCACGCCGGTTCATCGTATGGTCCCGTATCGCGGCGCATGCCGACTGCCACAGCCAGTCGGCTAACAGCCGGCTGGAGCGGGCCGCTCGCTCGCATGCGCTCGCGGCGGCCGCTCAGCCGGAGCGTTGGGCAGACAGGTGGGCGGCTCATGGTGATGGCGAGTGGCGAGCGCGCCGCCCTCGACCTCGGCAATGTCTGATGTGATTGCTTAGAGGGGTGGTCGTGAAGTTCACTGTCGTCAAGCTCGTCGCGGCCCTCACCCTTGGTCTGTTCACCGCGCCGCTCACCGCCGACGCGCAGCAGGCCGGGAAGGGTCTGAGCATTAAGGGCAGCGGGGCGCCCGGCTTCATGGGAAAGACGCGCGCGATTTGGCAGTCGACCGCGAGATGGAGCATCTCTACGTAGATTTGGGGCCGAGATGATGTCGGTGCCGACCGTTCAATCGCCGAACGTTAAGGCCACTCCCGTTCACCGCCGGAGGCCGGCTAGCACCGGCATCGCCTTCACCTGAGCCGGGCTCAGCTCCTCCCAGCGGAGGCCCGCCGGCTTGGGGAACGTGCGCGGGCACCGGATGACGCGGTCGGGGGTGACGATCAGATCCACAGGCACGTCGTGGGCCGTCATCGGAATTTCTCCTTCCAGCACCTGGAGATCGTGGACCGTGGTCAGCACGGGTGTGGCCTCGTCGAGGGCGCCCACGGCACGGGCCAGCGCGAATTCGAGATCGCTGTAGCCGCCGCCCTTACCCAGGCGCGCGCCGCGCGCGTTCACGGCGACGGAGCCGGCGACGACGAGGTCGATCCACCCGAGCGCATCCGGTGTCACCGGCTCGCCCAGCTCGGACGCGCCGGCGATCGTCGCCGCCCGCGCGAGTTGCCCGCCCAGCCGCTTGGGATCGAGGCGGAGGAAGCAGCGCTCGGTGCGCAGGCGGGGCACGGCCATGAAGACGATCTTGCCGTCCCGCAAGGCCTGCAGCCGCAGCGCGCGCTGGGGCGCGTCGGGGTTGCACTTGAGGCGGTGGGCAGCGTTCCACTCGGGAAGCTCGGCGGCTCGGGCGGCGGCCTGCTCGGCCCCCTTGAAGTTGGGAATCCGGTCGGCGAGCGGCAGCGGAAAGCGGGCGACGCGCCAGCGCTCGAGTAACGTCCACACACGCTCGCGGAGCGCGTGCTTGCCGGGCGCTCGGCGGGATGGCGTCGGCCGCCGGCGTGTCATATCCTGGCCCCGGTATGTCGGCCCTCGCAGGAACGATCGAGGTTCTGGAGTCCCACCGGTTCGACGTGGCCGCGCTCGAGCGCTACATGGCCAAGCACGTCCAAGGCTTTCGCGGACCGCTCCGCGTGCGCCAGTTCCGGGGCGGCCAATCGAACCCGACGTACCACGTCGAGACGGACCGCCGGGCCTACGTGCTGCGCCGCAAGCCCCCCGGCAGGCTCCTGCCCTCGGCCCACGCGGTGGATCGGGAGTATCGCGTGATCACCGGGCTGGCCGGCACCGGCGTGCCCGTCCCCCAGACCTACGCGCTTTGCCAGGACGCCGACGTCATCGGCACGCCGTTCTACATCATGGAGTATGTCAGCGGCCGCGTGCTGACCGATCCCCGGTTGCCGGCCCAGTCCTCGGCCGAGCGAGCGGCAATCTACGACGCGATGGGCGGGGTGCTGGCCCGCCTGCACACGCTCGACTGGCGGGCCCGGGGGCTGGCCGACTTCGGGAAGCCCGGCAACTATTTCGCCCGCCAGATCCACCGCTGGACGTCGCAGTACCGAGCCTCGGAGACGGAGCGGATCGAGGCCATGGAACGCCTCATCACCTGGTTGCCCGAGCACATCCCGCCGGGCGACGAGACGACCCTCGTTCACGGCGATTACCGGCTGGGCAACATGCTCATCCATCCCACCGAGCCTCGTGTGGGCGCCGTGCTCGACTGGGAGCTGTCCACGCTCGGCCACCCGCTGGGCGACCTCGCCTATCACTGTCTGCCCTTCCGCCTCCACCCCGAGCAGTTCGAGGGGTTCGGCGGCGAAACGCGGCCCGCGGGCATCCCCCGCGAGGAGGACTATCTCGCCGCCTACTGCAAGCGGACGGGCCGGGACGGCATCCCTCTGTGGGACTGGTATCTGGCCTTTGCGATGTTCCGACTGGCCGGCATCGCCCAGGGCATCATGGGGCGGGTCATCGCCGGCACAGCGAACGATCCCAACGCCCGCGATCGCGGCGCCCGCGCCCGCCCTCTCGCCGAAGCCGCCTGGGCGGTTGTGGAGGAGAGCTTCGGCGGTTGACCCGCCGCGCCGTCAGCGCTCGCTCATCGGGCGCGCAGGTACGAGGTCGATCGATAGCGGGAGATGGGCAGCGAGCGGTCGACGACGTTCAACTCCACGAGCCGCTTCGTTCCGTGGGCCACGGCGCTGGCGATCGTCGGGAAGGTCTCTCGTGACTCCTCAACCATCTCGCCCGCATAGTTGACGATCCGCCACCGCCAGCTCTGCATTGCCGGGGTTGAGAAGGCCGCGACTTGCATGCGCGCGCCCTCCTACCAGCGATTTCCGCCGCGGCCGCCGCCGCTGCGATACCCGCCGCCGCCCCGCCCACCGCTCGAGCCCTCGGGCTTGGCCAGCTCGACCTTCAGCGTCCGGCCGTCGACTTCCTGACCGTTGAACTTCTTGACGGCCGCGGCGGCCTCCTCGGCCGTCGCCATCTCGACGAAGCCGAACCCCCGGGAGCGCCCGGTGTCGCGGTCCATCACAACCGTGGCCGATTCGACGCCGCCCGCCTGGGCGAACAGCTCCCGCAGGCGCTCGCTGGACGTGGAAAACGACAGTCCGCCGATGAAGAGCTTGTGCGCCATGACGCACCTCCAGAGCGATCTTCCGCTGTTGGAGACACTCCCTGGTACGCGGAAGAGGCGCCAGAGCCGTGGTCTGGAGAGGGGGAAGGTCCACGATGAACCGACAACCGGGCCAGACACGACTACTATGACACATCCGCGCCCCCTCCGTCGCCTTGTTCTCGACCCAGGAGGGGAAGGGCGGCGAAGCTCAAACGCGCCACGGGCGTCGAGTCCCCCTCGACGCCCGTGACCCGAACCTACTCGAGGGTCACCACGGGAAGGGTCATGATCTCCATCGTCCCGCGGGCTCCAAGCTCGACGGAGATCTTGGCGATCGTCCGGTTGTTCGGAGCTTGGACGACGTTGACGTAGTCATACGGGCCCAGGACGGCATATTGGGCCACGATCTTGCCGCCCATAGCCTCGACTTCTTTGTTGACCTCCTGCGTGCGCTTGGGATTCTGCTTGAGCGTTTTTCGCCCTTCGTCACTGAGCTTGGTCAGCATGATGTAGGTTTCCATGATCTTCCTCCGGGCAGACCGGTCAGGACGGTAGCGAGACTCTGCGCGGGTGCCCAGCCGTTGTCAAGGTCGGGCGCCGCCTCCGAGCGGCCACGGACTCTTTCGATGGCATCCCTTATGCCACGAGCAGTGAAGGGCCGCTAACGCTCCGTTGCCAGACGTAGTCGTATACGCGATCGGCCACTGTGCCGGTCTCGAGCAGACTTAGGGAGGTAAGGGTTCAGGCAGGCCAGCGCAGCCCGGACAGCGCGGACCAGCACCACTTCGCGCTCGCTCCCGCGCCAAGGGGCCCAAACGTCTCTTCGGGGTCCAGGCATAGATACTGTCCCACCCGAGCCTATCGCGCAGGTAGTCGGCAAAGGTCCGCTGGATCAGGCGGTCTTCGCTGGTGATGTCGGTGATCATCACCGTCAGCCGAGCGCGACCGCCACCTCGGCCACGGTGGCGAAGGCTCGGTCCAGATCGAACTCGGCGAAGTCCTCGTCGCGCAGGACGGGCTTCAATTCGGACTCGAGTTGCGCCTTTAGAGCCGCCAAACGGTTGGCTGAAACATCGACCGGCTCGTTTCCGGGGACGGCCAGCTTCTGCCGGACGAGTTCGACTAGGCTCGGGTCCTGCACGCGGAAGCCCAGCCGGCGAACGGCGTACTCGACGTCGTAGAAGTCGCGGATGGCTACTTCGCGGCGAGTCAACGCCGCCCGGAGCTTCTCCGCCATCGCCTCCTCCCGGGCCAAGGACCGCAGGGTAAGGGCCGGCACCAGTGGCGACGTTGAGATCGGGTCGAGCAGCAGCGTTTTCGCTTCGCCTCCGACGGCGGGAGTCAGCAGCGGCTCACGGAAGCCCACTTCGATGTTGACGGTTTCCTCTCGCTGCACGAGCAGCGAGCGATAGGCGACGACGGCGGTGTACTGCCTGGAGTCGTTCGCCCTGGTGAGGGGTGTGACGGTGCGCAAACCGGGCAATTGCTTTTCGATGGTAGCGACCGCCGCCTTCGATTCCGCGGCGCGCCGACTCCTGTGAGAACGCGTTGCCTCTACTGGAGTCGAGACGAGGAAGTCGAGGTCCTCGCTCAGACGATAGAACCCCAGATGCACTTTGGCCAGGCACGTGCCACCCCTGAAGACCGATTGGGCGCGGCCATCGCCAAGTGCTGGATGATCACGGAGCAAAAATAGTCCTTCTCGATGAGCCGTGGAGCGAATCGCGTCTGCGCCGCGGTGAAGTTCAGCGCCTCGCGGAAGAGCGCGGCATCTTCGTGCAAGCGGAGCGGGCGGAGCTCAGCCACGCTCGTTCCAGACGACACCCCAACGCCGGTCGACGGTCCCGCGCTTCGGCCGCGCGGGAATCCACGGGATCAGACTCGTGGTGGGCTTGAGCGCCCTCTGCAGTTTCCGGAGCAGCACGGCGCCCACGCCGTCGCGGTCCAGCAGCGCCCCGATCCTCCGAATCGTGCTGACGTCGCCATACCGCAGGGCGACACGCACTATCTCACCCGCGGCGACGCGCCCGGCGGCGAGTTCCGTGCGGATCCATCCGAACGCCCGCGGCAGACTGTTGAACCGCGACCAGTCGTATACCGCGTCGACCAGCGTCCGCACACGCGACGAGTACATTGCCGTCACACCGTCCGGTGTCCGCACCTCGTCGGTATCCCCGAGCCGCTCGTCCGCCACCTTGATGAGCGTCAACGCCACAGCCCCGATGGAGCGCTCGCCGGAGATTCGGTTGTTGTAGGCGTAGACGCGGGTGGGTACCTGCTCATCGAAGCCGTAGCGATTGAACGCGTTCGGCCCACAGATCTGGTAGCACCCTTGCCGGTCCTCCACAGCGTGTTGAGGGCGAGGGCTTCGTCCGGACTCCACGACCCGCCTAGGGGCAGCCTCGGGGGAACCAGGTAGAGGCCGGGGCGCACCCAGGCGATCAGGCCGCCGCGCGCCATCCGGCGGAAGAGCTCGCGCTCCTGTAGGCGCGTCAGCCGCAGCGGCCGGTCAGTTCCCCAGTCCGCACGGCGCTCTGCTTGCGCATCTGAAGGTAGGCCAGCATCTGCGTTTCCTGACGCCCGAGCCTCCGTTTCATGGGTGCATCGTATTTCTAAAAGATGGTCTGTCAAGCCACTAAGCCAAAATTCAATGCACAGCGGCGTTCCGCCCCACCCCACTGCGCTCCTTAGACAGGCACCTCCCCGCTCATCAGCCGCGGCAGCAGCAAGTCGCGGGCCGCGCGCAGTGTGCTGTTCTGCTGGTGGAGGTTCGCTCGTTGTTCGTTGAGCGGCTCAGCGAACTCCCGAAAGTGCCGCTGCCGCTCGATGGGTGGTACGACGATCGGTAGAGCGGCAAGCTCACGGCAAGCAATCCGTGGCCTCGTCGCGCCGACGGCTTGTTGAGCGCACATTTCAAGACTGGCCGGCGCATTCAGATGGTGAACTATAAAGTACGAGTCGGCGACGTTGGTCTTTGGTGTCAACACTGCCACATCGACCGAGGTTACCACCCGCCACGGCATCTCCGTTACCAACCATGCTCGACCGATCGGCTTCGGCATACGCGAGATGAGGATCTGCCCCGGCCTGATCTCCCGACAGTTGAGGCGCCGAACGGTATCCGCGATGATGTACCGATAGTTGCCTGTCTCGACGAATTCATTGACGCCAATGTTCGAGATCTGCAGGAGCCTGTAATCCTCGCCGCCTTGATCCTTGCTCTCGATCCAATCACCGTCTTCGAGGCTCTGGCACTTCTTCGCCGTGTCACCACCCGCGTGCTCGATGAAGTGACTCGACTGCACGAACATGCCGCCGGAGCCGCAGGCCGGGTCGAACACGATCCCGTGATCTGGCTCGATGAGGTTGACGATGGTCTGCACCAGCGAGGACGGGGTGAAGAACTCGCCGTTGTCGTGGGCCTTCTGGAATCGAGAACTTGGCGAGAAGTACTCATAGATGCGGCCGAAGACGTCGCCCGTGGCCTGCTTGATCTGCTCGCTATTGAAGAGTCGCATCAGGTCTTCGAGCACCTTCGACTCGAAGGTGCCGTAGTCCCTGGGGAGCACGTCTTTAAGCGGCGGAAACCAGCCAGAGCGCTCGCCGACGGACGTAGTCGGCGGGGATCGCCACGGATCAGGTCACGGGCCGGAAGAGGTTTGACGGAGCCGCAGCGATCGCGAGAACGTCCCGAGGGCCGTCGGCCCCACGATAACTACATATGTTTCCGCAGCTCCAGCCGCCCGATCTGGCGGCGGTGCACCTCGTCGGGGCCGTCGGCGAAACGGAGCGTCCGCGAATGCGCCCACATGGAGGCCAGCGGGAAGGCCTGGCTCACGCCGCCGCCGCCGTGGAGCTGCATGGCGCGATCGACGACCCGGAGCGTCATGGTGGGGATTGCCACCTTGATGGTGGCAATGGCCTGCTTGGCTGCCTTGTTGCCGACCGTGTCCATCATCCAGGCCGCGTGGAGCACGAGCAGGCGCGCCTGGTCGATCTCGATCCGCGACTGGGCGATGCGCTCGAGCGTGATGTCGTTCTCGCTCAGACGCTTGCCGAAGGCCACCCGCTCGTGACCGCGCTGGCACATCAGCTCCAGGGCCCGCTCGGCCACCCCGATCTGCCGCATGCAGTGATGGATGCGGCCGGGCCCCAGGCGCCCCTGGGCGATCTCGAAGCCCCGGCCCTCGCCGAGCAGCATGTTGGCGGCGGAAACCCGCACGTTCTCGAAGAGCACCTCGCCGTGGCCGTGGGGCGCGTCGTCGTAGCCGAATACCGTCAGCATGCGGAGAACCTTGATGCCCGGCGTGTCGCGCGGCACCAGGATCATGGACTGCTGCTTGTAGCGGTCGGGGTTCCGGGGGTCCGTCTTGCCCATGAAGATGAGGACCTGGCACCGGGGGTCGCCGATGCCCGAGGTCCACCACTTATGGCCGTTGATCACGTAGTGGTCGCCGTCGCGGACGATGGACGACTCGATGTTGGTGGCGTCCGACGATGCGACCTTCGGCTCCGTCATGGCGAAGGCCGAGCGGATCTTGCCCTCCAGCAGCGGCGTCAGCCACTGCTTCTTCTGCTCGGGCGTGCCGTAGCGGACGAGCACCTCCATGTTGCCGGTATCGGGCGCCGCGCAGTTGAAGACCTCCGGGGCGATGGGCGAGCGCCCCATGATCTCGCAGAGCGGCGCGTACTCGAGGTTGGCGAGCCCGGCGCCGAGCTCGCTCTCGGGCAGGAACAGGTTCCAGAGGCCGCGCTCGCGGGCCTGCGCTTTGAGCTCCTCGAGAATCGGCGGCACCTGCCAGCGCGTGGGGCCGGCGTTGAGCTGGTCCACGTACGTCTGCTCGTTCGGGTAGACGTACTTCTGCATGAAATCCCGGACCTGATCCATGTACATCTTCGTGCGCGCCGAGTACTCGAAGTCCATGAAACTCTCCTGAAGCGCCGGTCTACACCGGCAGGGGGTGGTCAGGGCGAAAAGCACGGGCCAGGCCCACGGCGGCGGCGCCGCCGGCGAGCCCGGCCACGGCGGCTAGAGGCACGGCCAGCGCGACCTCGGCCGGCGCGGGTAGCGCGTGGGCCAGGGAAGGCAGCCGCGCGAAGAGCGCGCCCGACGCGACGACGAGCGCCAGGGCGTGGGCCAGGGCCGCGGACACCCAGCGCCGGCGGGCGTCGATGAGCACGAGCAGCAGGGCGGGCAGCACGGGCATCCAGCGCAGCGCGGCCGAACGGCCGGGGGCCGGCGCCCCGTTGAGGCGGGCCATCTCCCAGGCCACGGCGATGGGCGAGGTCGGGTCGGTGGCGATGGCTTCCTCGACGGCCGGCGTGGGCTGGGCCAGCGCGAAGCCGGCGTTGGCCACGCTGACGCCGGCCAGGTGCATCGCCAGCGCGCCCAGGGCGAGGACGAGCGGAGCGAGGCGCCAGGCGGTCAGGCGCGCCGTGAGCACGTGAGTGAACGCAAAGGCGCAGGCTCCCAGGATCGCCCACGTGAAGAAGAAGACGCCGCCGCGACGGAACGCCGTCTGGATCGACGGATCGACGGTGATGTAGAAGGCGGCGAGCAGCAGCGTGCCGCCGGCCAGCAGCGCCCAGCGCCCCGCCCGGCTCGCCGGGGGCCACAGCTCCAGCGCGATCAGCAGGCATCCCAGCGTGTTCACCTGGGCGCCGGCGAGGCCCAGAAGGTGCGGGGGGCTCCACAGCGTCACGTCGACCCCGAACAGACGGTGCCAGAGGTCGTCGATGGGCGCGGCCAGAATCGTCAACGCCATGCCCCACCAGGCGAGATGGAAGCCGCGGGTTCCGGTGAGGCCGAAGATGGTGACGCCGCCGGGCACGGGAGCGCCCCGCCCGGCGAGTCGGGTATCGTACGCGAGCACGCTGGAGGCGAGCAGCGCGCCGATCGTCACACCCGAGTAGGTCATGACGTGCGGAGGAATCCAGAAGGAGTCGCGGCCGATGAGGAGGTGCCAGCGGATGTCCCACTGCACGCCCCAGCCACTCAGCATCTTGGCGGCGAGCAGCCCCCAGAACGCGATCACGCGCAGTGGCCGGACATCGGCGAGCGGTGCGGCCGGCGCGACGACCTCGACCCGGGTGGCCATGGGCCCCGCCATTCTACCGCGCCTCCCCGGCGCCGTTGTTGGCGGTCGTGGCCACCACGTCCGGCGGCACGTTCCGGCCGCTCTGAACGAGGGGTTTCTCAAACCCGCCATTCGGGCGACAATAAACGCGTTCATGACTCGCTGGCCGACCATCCTGAGCATCCTGCTGCTGGCCGCAGTGGCCGGCTGCGGACCCGACTCGTCGGCCACCGCCTCGCCACCCAAAGGCCAGGCGCCGAAGCCGCGTGAGGTTCGGGTCGTCCCCGCGGCCGAAACCCGGGTGCCACGAACGGTGGCCGTGACGGGAACGCTGGCCGCCGAGGACCAGATCATCCTCAGCCTGAAGGTCACCGGCCGCCTGGCCGAGCTCGCCGTCGACCTCGGCAGCCCGGTCCGCCGAGGTCAGGTCGTCGCCCGTCTGGATCCCACCGACTTTCGCCTGCGGCTCGAGCAGGTGGAGGCGGCGATCCAGCAGGCCCGGGTGCGGCTGGGGCTGCCACCCCAGGGCTCCGACGACAGCGTCAAGCCCGAGCAGACCTCGCTCGTCCGTCAGGCTCGCGCCGTGCTGGACGAGGCTCGGCTCAATCGCGAGCGCATGGCCCGCCTGGCCGAGCGGGAGCTGATCGCCCGCGCCCAGCTCGACACCGCGGTGGCGGGCGAGTTGGTCGCCGAAGGACGTTACCAGGACGCCGTCGAGGAGGCGCGTAACCGCCAGGCGGTGCTTGTCCAGCGCCGCTCGGAGCTGGAGCTGGCGCGCCAGCAGGCCGACGATACTGTGCTCCGGGCGCCGCTGGACGGGATGATTCGCGAGCGCCGAGCCTCGGTGGGGGAGTACCTGGCCGCCGGCACCCCCATCGCGACCCTGGTGCGCATCCATCCCCTCCGCCTGGTCCTCGCTGTGCCCGAGCGGGTCGCCGCCGGCATCCGCGCCGGCCAGGAAGTGCGCGTGAACGTCGAAGGCGACCCCAACATCTACCGTGGTCGGGTGGCCCGGCTGTCGCCGTCGATCCAGGAGCAGAGCCGGACATTGACGGTGGAGGCGGAGGTGCCCAACGAGCAGGGCCGGCTCCGGCCCGGCGCCTTCGCCAAGACCGACATCGTCCTCGCCGCCGATCAGCCCGCGGTGTTCGTGCCGGCCTCGGCCATCGTCGTCTTCGCCGGGATCGAGAAGGTGCTCACCGTGCGGGAAGGGCGCAGCGTCGAGGTGCGCGTGCAGACCGGGCGCCGCGAGGGTGATCGGGTGGAGATCGTGACCGGGCTCAGGGCCGGCGAGCCGGTGGTGGTGGAGCCGGGGAATCTGGTCGCCGGCCAAGCCGTGAGCGTCGTTCCGTGAAGGCGAGCTAGCGGTGCAGAAGCTCGCGGAGATCTGCATCCGGCGGCCCGTCTTCGCCACCATGATCATCATGGCGCTGGTCGTGGTGGGCAGCGCCAGCTACTTCCGGCTGGGGGTCGACCGCTTTCCGTCGGTGGACCTGCCCACCGTATCCGTCCGCGCCGAGCTGCCCGGCGCCTCCATCGAGGAGATGGAGACGCAGGTGGCGCAGAAGATCGAGGAGGCGGTCAACACCGTCCAGGGCATCAGCGAGCTGCGGTCCATCACCAGCCCGGGCGCCTCGGTGGTCATTGTCACGTTCAACCTCAACCGGGACATCGACGTCGCCGCCCAGGACGTCCGCGACAAAGTGGCGGTGGCCATGCGCGTCCTGCCCCGGGACATGCGCCCCCCGATCATCTCGAAGTTCGACAACGACCAGGCCCCGGTCCTCACCGTGGCCGTGTCCGGCGACCGGCCCCTCAAGGAGCTGACCGAGATCGCCGACAAGACGGTGAAGGTCGAGATGGAGCGCTCGGCCGGGGTCGGAGAGGTTCGGGTTGTCGGCGGGCTCTCCCGCGCCGTCAACGTGTGGGTCGACGCCGACCGCCTGGCCGCCTACCAGCTCCCCATCACCGCCGTGCGCGAGGCGCTGGTCCGGCAGAACGCCGACCTGCCCGGCGGCAACGTGACGGCCGGCCTCACCGAGCAGTCTCTCCGGACCATGGGGCGGGTGGCCGATCCACGGTCGTTCAACGACCTGGTCGTGGCGACCATCAACGGCGTCCCGGTGCGCGTGCGCGATATCGGCCGGGCCGAGGACGGCACCAAAGAGCAGCGTTCGGCGGCGCGGCTGGACGGCGTCCCCACCGTCGTGCTGGAGGTGCGCCGGCAGTCGGGTGAGAACACGGTGGCGGTGATCGAGGCGGCCAGGGCCAACCTGGCCGGCCTGGCCGCCCGCATCCCGCCTGATGTCCGGCTGGAGGTCATCCGGGACCAGTCGCGGTACATCCACGCCGCGCTCTACGAGATCAACAAGCACCTGATCCTGGGCTCGATCCTGGCCTCGCTGGTGGTGCTGGCCTTCATGCGGTCCTGGCGGTCCACCGTCATCGCCGCGGTGGCCATCCCGTGTTCGGTGGTCTCGGCCTTCGGCGTCATCTGGGCGCTGGACTTCACCCTCAACAGCGTGACGATGCTGGCCCTGGTGCTGATGGTCGGCATCGTGATCGACGACGCCATCGTGGTCCTGGAGAACATCTTCCGGTTCGTCGAAGAGAAAGCGATGCGGCCCTTCGAAGCGGCCCGCGCCGCCACCGCCGACATCGGCCTGGCCGTCACCGCGACCACGTTTTCGCTGGTGGTCATCTTCGTCCCGGTGTCCTTCATGTCCTCGATCTCGGGCCGCTTCCTCTACCAGTTCGGCCTGACCGCGGCGGTGTCGGTGCTGGTAAGCCTCCTCGTCTCCTTCACGCTCACCCCGATGATGAGCGCGCGCCTGCTGCAGGCCAGGGACGCCGGCCACGCCGGCGCGCCCGCCTCGCGCACGGGCTTCTACGCCCGGATCGACGGCGGCTACGCGGCGGCGCTGGCCTGGTCCATGCGCCACCGGCTGGTGATCGTGGGGTTGGCGGTGGTGGTCGTCGCGTCCGTGTGGCCGCTGTACCGGCAGGTCCGCCAAGAGTACACGCCCAGCGACGTCGACGAGGGCGAGTTCGAGGTGCTCGTTCAGGGGCCGGAGGGCATGAGCCTGTCCGCGATGGACGAGGCGATGCAGGCGCTGGCCCACGAGGTGCGGCGCATCCCGGGCGTGCGGCTCGTCCTGGCCCAGGCCGGCGGCAGCTTCCTCGGCCAGGTCAACCGGGGCAACGCCTACGTCCGGCTGGTGCCGCACGAGGAGCGGATCTTCAGCCTGGGCAAGCTCTGGCAGGCGACCCTGCGTGGGGACCCGCTGGCCGCCTTCCGCGACAACCGGAGCCAGCGCGACATCATCCAGGAGGTACGCCAACGGGCTCGCGCCTTCCGCGATCTGCGGGTGGCGGCGCGCAACATCCCCGGCTTCAATATCGGCGGGGGCAGCTTCGAGATCGACTTCGTCCTGCGCGGGCCCGACCTGGTGGCGCTGGCCGAGTACGGCGAGCGGCTGCGCGAGCGCTCGCACGAGCTCGGCGGCATCGTCGACACCGACACCACGCTGAAGCTCGACCGCCCCGAGCTCCGCGTGCAGATCGACCGCGCGCGGGCCGCCGATCTCCGGGTGGACACCGAGCAGATCGCCACCGCGTTGCGCTTGATGGTGGGCGGCGACGACGAAGTCTCCCGGTTCCGCGACCCGCTGGTCAACGAGGACTACGACGTCACGCTTCGGCTGGCCGGCGCCCACCGGGGCGATCCAGCCACCATCGCTCGGTTGTACGTGGGGAGCACGGGCGGGGGCATGGTGCGCCTGGACAACCTCGTCAAGATCGAGCCGGCCCAGGCGCCCTCCCGGATCGACCGCTCCGACCGCCAGCGCGAGGTGCGCCTGCGGGCCTCGGTGGCGCCGGGCTACGGCCAGGCCGACCGCATCGCCGCCCTCCGGCAGGCGGTGGCCGACATGAACCTGCCGGCGACGTACTCCACCGCGGTGTCCGGGCGGGCCCGGGAGCTCGAGAAGACCTTCGTGGAGTTCCTGTGGGTCTTCGTGCTGTCGATCGTCTTCATGTACATGATCCTCGCCTCCCAGTTCGAAAGCCTCGTCCACCCGCTGACGATCCTGCTCTCGCTGCCCCTGGCGGTGCCCTTTGCCATGCTGTCGCTCTGGTACACGGGCAACACGCTCAATCTCTACTCGGCGCTGGGCATCCTGGTGCTCTTCGGCGTGGTCAAGAAGAACTCCATCCTGCAGATCGACCACATGAACAGCCTGCGGGCTCAGGGCGCGGATCGCCACGGCGCCATCATGCAAGGCAACCGCGACCGGCTGCGACCCATCCTCATGACGACGCTGACCCTGGTCGCGGGCATGCTGCCGCTGGCGGTGGGCGCGGGGCCCGGGGCCGAGGAGCGGCGGACGATCGCGGTGGTGGTCATCGGTGGGCAGATGCTCTCGCTGCTGCTGACGCTGCTGGTGACGCCGGTGGCTTACTCGCTCTTCGAGGACGTCGCCGCCGCCCTGCGCTGGCCGCGGCCGAGCCTGGTGGGCGGGGCGATGCGGCGGGCGCTGGGCCGGCGCTCCCGCCTGACCGAGCGCGTCGCCGCGCTACGGGCCGGCAACGGCCGCACCCGCCGCCCCGCCCGCTGAGCCGCAACAGCGCTTGCCTGGAAGAGTTATGCCGACGTGGGGTACCGAGTCGGTTCGGCGTCCGTGCGATGTTCCTCCTACTTCACGTCGGCTCACGACGAGACGCTCCGCGAGAGCTCTGCTCCCTGGGTGAACGTTCCGCTAACAAGGCATCGTGACCATGAGATCCGCTCACTCTTTCTGTGAGATTCATGTTTTCAGCCCACGCCCCGCGCTGCGCGCGCTCAGGCTGGCGGCCGAGCGCGCGATGCGCCCCGTGGTTGCGCCTTGCCACTTCGGACCTGGCCGTCTGCTGTGTAGGAGGGGCAGGAGGGTGGCGGAGAGGAGGGTCTTACGCTGGCTGTGGCCGGGCTGAGCGACCTCTCACCACCGGTAACCTTCTTCGCTCCGCCGACCCTTGTCTTCACGCCGGCGCACGTTCCCCGGACCTGGGCGCCGCTTGGGCCCGGGCCGCCGGGACTCCTCCTCGCCGCCGCGCCGTCGATCGCCGCGACCGGGACCCCGCCCGGCGCCAGGACCCCGCCCCCCGCCGCCGGGACCTCGCCCGCCGCCGGGACCGCCGCCGCGGGTGTCGGGCCGGCCACCACCGCCGCCTCGAGGATCGAACCCACCACCGCCGCCGCCACCACCCGGGAACGACGGCCGCATCGGCGGCCCACCAGGCCGGCGCGCCGGCCCGCCCGGCGGGGCCGTGCCCTTGGGCGTCGCCTTGTCGACCCGGATCATGCGGCCGTCGAGGCTCGAGCCGTTGAGCCCACCGATGGCCCGCTCGGCCTCCTCCGGCGTCGCCATCTCGACGAACCCGAACCCCCGGGAGCGTCCAGTCGCGCGATCCGTCATGACGATGGCCGATGTGACGACGCCGAAGCGGGCGAAAGCTCCCCGCAGGCTGTCATTGGTGGTGGTGAACGACAGGCCGCCGACGAACAGCTTCACGGGCATGCGGGAACTCCTTTCCCGGAGATCAGGAGGCGCGCCTGGTCCAGGCGAGCAGAGCCTCGAGCGGGCGGGCGTTCAGCACCTGCGCGGGCCCGATCCAGGCCCGCCGGGCGACTCCCAGGCCCAGCTCGAGGTTGTCGAGGTTGGAAAGGTAGTGCGTGTCGGTGTTCACGGCGATGGGAATCCCCAGCTCGGCGGCCCGCCGGGCGTGGACGTCGTCGAGATCCAGCCGGTCGGGCGAGGCGTTGATCTCGACGGCCTTGCCGTGCCGGCGGGCGGCGGCGAAGACGGCCTCCAGATCCACTTCGTAGGGGTCGCGGGAGCCGATGAGGCGACCGGTGGGGTGGGCGAGGATGTCCACGTGGGGATTCTCCAGGGCGCGGACGATGCGCCCCGTCATTTCCGCCCGGGTTTGCCGGAAGCGCGAGTGGACCGACGCCAGCACAACGTCCAACTCGGCCAGCACCTCGTCGGGGAAGTCCATCGCGCCGTCCGCGAGGATATCGCATTCGGTGCCCGTGAGGATGCGGATCTTGAAGCGCGGCTGCAGCTCGTGGATCTTCTGGATCTGCGCCCGCAGCTCGTCGATCGTGAGGCCGCCAGCCATGGTCGCCGATTTCGAGTGGTCGGAGACGATGATGTACTCATAACCTCGGCCCTGGGCGGCCTCGATGAGCCGCTCCAGCGGCTGGTGACCGTCCGACCAGTCAGTGTGGGCGTGCAGGTCTCCCCGGATCGCCGCTGCCGTGACCAGCGCGGGTAGGCGGCCCTCGCGCGCCGCCTCGATCTCGCCGCCGCTCTCGCGCAGCTCGGGCGGGATCCAGGGCAGGCCCACGGCGGCGTAGACGTCCTCTTCGGTGGCGCCGGCCACCCGGGCCCCTGTCTTTTCGTCGAAGACTCCGTACTCGCTGATGCTGAGCCCTCGCCGGCGCGCCATCTCGCGCAGGCGGACGTTGTGGTCCTTGGAGCCCGTGAAGTACTGGAGCGCGGCGCCGAACGCTTCCGGCTCGACGACGCGCAGATCGATCTGCAGGCCGTCCCGGTGGCGGACGGCGGCTTTGGTGTCGCCGTGAGCCAGGACCTCGATGACGGCGGGCAGGGTGACCAGCGTCTTGACGACGCGCGCAGGGTCCGTCGAGGTGACGAGGAGGTCGATGTCCTTGACCGTCTCGCGCAGGCGCCGGAGCGAACCCGCCACCTCGATGCGCTCCACACCGCCGTGGGCGCACAGCGCCTCCACCGTCTGGGCGGCGACCTGGCGCGCCGCGCTCAGAAGCGTGCGCGAGCGGCCCGCCTTGAACAGCGCGATGCCCTTGAGGATGTTCTCGCACGTCTTGGCCCGGATGCCGGGAACCGTGAGGATTTCTCCGGATCGGCAGAGCTCCTCCAGACGCTCCACCGAGTCCACGCCGAGCCGGTCGTACAGGAGCTTCGCGGTCCGGGGGCCGAGGCCGCGGATCTCCAGGAGGGTGAGAAACTTCGGAGGCAGCTCGGCGCGCAGGGTTTCGAGCTGGGCGATACGTCCGGTGCCCAGGTATTCTGCGATGCGCGCGGCCAGGTCGCGGCCGATCCCGGGCAACGTCGTCAGCGCGCGGCGGGCGGCCACCGCCTCCACGTCCCCGGTGAGGGTCTCCAGGGTCTGGGCCGCGCGCTGATAGGCGCGCACCCGGAACACGCTCTCGCTCTTCACCTCCAGGAGCGCCGCCATCTCGTAAAAGAGGCGGGCCAGCTCGAAGTTCTTCACTGGGCCCATGATACACTCGCCCCGCTGTGATTGCCGCGTGGTGCTGGGAGTTGATCGAGCCGTACCTCCGGCGCAATCTTCTCAATCGGGGCGTGGAGCGGCCGACGCGCGCGCAGGTGCTCGCGGAGTTCGGTCGAGTGTGGCCCGACTTCACCGCCACCATCGGTGTCCAGGAGCCCTTCGCCGGCACGATCCGCTTCAAGTGGCTGGCCCGGCTGACCGCGGACGCGATGGAGCCCTTTCTGGCGGATCCCGCGGGATGGATCCACGCCCGCTGGGGCGGCGGCAAGTTCAAGATGAACCTCCATCACGGGATGCACTTCGTCAACACCAAGAACTTCAAACCGGCCGGTGATCCGCGCTGGCGGTCAGTACCCGAGCTCGCCCTCGACTGAGCGGGCCCGTCGGCCGGTGAACCGAGCGGGTTCCGGCGACCACACGCTCGGAGGCGTCGTATGCGTCGCCGGCGATCCAGACAACGCGTTGGGCGTTGTCAGCGTCGGCGCGAACGCGTCGGCGGAACCCGCTCCGGTTCCCCGGCCCCGGGCCACGATCATCGCCGCACCCGGAGGCCTGGCCGCCCTCGGAGGAATGCATCAATGCCCAGTGACGAGACCCGCAAGGTGCTGAAGGTGTTCGGGGTGGCCGTCACCAACCTGGAAGACGCCATCGATCGCCGAGCGCCGGTGGCGGAGATCGCCAAGCTCGACCAGGAGGTGGCCGAGCGCGTGCGCGAGCTCACGGCGCTGGTCGAGCGCTTGCGGAGCCGCCGCATCGCGTGAGCCGGCTCGTCGACGCCTCCGGCGTGGCGCTGCCGACGGGACCGCCGCCCCGGCGCATCGTGTCCTTGATTCCCAGCACCACCGAGACCCTCTGCGCGCTCGGGCTGGCCGACGCCCTCGTCGGCATCACCGTGTACTGCCGCGAGCCGGCCGACGTCGTCCGCACCAAGACGCGCATCGGTGGCGAGAAGAACCCCGACCTGGACAAGATTCGCGCCCTCAACCCTGATCTCGTCATTGCCAACATCGAGGAGAACGTCCGCGAGCACATCGATACGCTCCGGACGTGGGGGATTCCGGTCTGGGTGATGTACCCGCGCACCGTGACCGCGGCCATCGCCATGATCCGCGAGCTGGGGACGGTAACGGGGACGCAAACCCGAGCGACCGCTCTGGCCGGCGAGCTGAAGGCGCTGCTGGCCGCGGTCGTCGCCGCCACGGCGCGGCGGCCGCCGATCCCGACCTTCTATGCGATCTGGCGCGAGCCGTGGATGACGATCAGCCGCGACACCTACATCGACGACGTCCTGCGCGTGTGCGGCGCCGCCAACGTGTTCAGCGACCACCCCGAGCGCTACCCGACAGTGACGCTCGACGAGGTGGCCTCCCGGCGGCCCGAGGTCATCCTGCTGCCCGACGAGCCATTCCGTTTCCGCCGGGTCCATCTGAAGGACTTCGAGCCCTACGCCGAGATCCCGGCGCTGCGGTCCGGCCGCATCCACCTGGTGGACGGCAAGCCGTTTTCCTGGCACGGGCCGCGGCTCGCCGAGGCCCTGCGGACCCTCCCCGCACTCTTCAGGGCCTAGGCCGCCGGGCCGGAGGCTGGCCCTCCTGCGATTCCTTGCCGGCCCACGTCTTGCCCGTCGCCGGATTGACCCCGGCGGCGACGGTGAGACAATCCAGCCGAATACCAGGAGCAGGCAACGGAAATCGCCACTCTGGCCGGCACGATCGACGAACTGGCCACCCGGGGCTTCACCGAGCACTTCGTGGTGGTGGACCAGGGGCTTCGCGCCGTGGGCAGCGGGAAGACCTTTCTGGCCGACGGGGTCATGATTGCGGAGTACCACCGGTTCGAGGGCGTGTCGGACCCCGATGACCTGGCGATTCTCTACGCGATCGAAACCCGGAGTGGCCTGCGGGGGACGCTCGTCGACGCCTTCGGCGTGTACGCGGACCCGTTGGTGAGCTCCTTCATGAAGGATGTCCCGTTTCGCCGGGCGCGGCTGGCGGGCTGACTCTGGGGAGTCGGAGCCGGGGGATCGCCCGAGCGCGCCAGGTCGAGGATGGGGTCGAGGCCCGCCCAGTCCGATCGCCCCTCGAGCCGGGTGATGCGTCCCATGTGGGCGATCATCACGTCAGTCTAGTGGATCAGCGACGGATCGCCGCCAGAAGTTACGGCCGCCCTCCCGTCGCAGCGGCGCGGGTCCACGATGAAGTGGTAGCCGGTGCAGCGGCAGAGGTTGCCGGCGATGGATATCCGCGTCCGTCGGCAGCGGGTTCTCCTCCAGCAGCACCTTGGCCGTCAGCAGCAGACCGGGGGTGCAGAAGCCACACTGCAGCCCGTGGTGCTCACGGGTGGGCAGAGGCCCGCGGCCGCTTATCGGTCCGCCGGAAGCACCCGGAAGCGCCGGCCGCTCGGCGCACGCAACGTCCGGAAGTGCCGCTCGTCCAGGGTCAGCACGTCACGGGATCCGTGGCGCTGGGCGAGGACGACGATCGACGCGTCAGCCAAACCGATCGCCAGGTTCGAATACCGGCGCATGATGTCGGCGGCGACGGCAATGTCCTGGGTGCCGAAGGGCTCGAGCCGGTACACCCCCCGCGCGACCTCGTCAACCAGGGCCAGTTGCGCTTGGACCCCGACCTGGGTCGCCAGCAGGTAGTCCAGTTCAGCGAGCACAAAGGGAGAGAGCAACAGCGGCGGAGCGGCGGCGGCGAGAACTTCGGCGCAGACGCCGTGGTGTCGCTGGCTCCCGTCGATTGCCGAGAGCAAGCCGCTCGTGTCGAGGAGGATCACCGCGCGCCGAAGCCGGCGAGCGCCCGATCCACCTGCTCGGCGAGTCGACGCTTGCCGCTCTTGAACAGTGGCAGGCGTGGGCGAGACAGAACCGCTTCCCGGGCCAAGCTCCGCACGGCTTCGCGGATGAGCTCGGCCTCGCTGCAGCCCCGGGCCGCGGCCACCCGCCCCAGGGCGCGCTTGAGATCACCGGGGAGGTAGACCGTCGTCTTTTGCATGCCATACACGGTACCATACGTCGAGCAGCCGCGGACGGCCGCCGGAAGCTATGAGCTCCTTCCGGTCGCAGCGGCGCGGATGGCGTCCACGATGAAGTGGTAGCCGGTGCAGCGGCAGAGGTTGCCGGCGATGGCTTCGCGGATCTCCGCGTCCGTCGGCAGCGGGTTCTCCTCCAGCAGCACCTTGGCCGTCAGCAGCAGACCGGGGGTGCAGAAGCCACACTGCAGCCCGTGGTGCTCGTGGAACGCTTTCTGGATGGGATGGAGCTCCTCACCCGTCGCCAGCCCCTCCACCGTCGTGATCTCGTCACCGTCGAGCTGGATGGCGAAGAGCAGGCAGCCGCGGACCGGCTGGCCGTTGAGCAGCACCGTGCAGGCGCCGCAGACCCCGTGCTCGCAACCGACATGGGTGCCGGTGAGGTCGAGGTCCTCCCGCAGGAAGTCGGCCAGGCTCGTGCGTGGCTTGACCGCGCGCTCGTGATCGCGGCCGTTGACGCGGAGCCGGATGCGACGGCTCATGCTGCCTCACGCGCGCGGGCCCCGGCATCCGTCAGCGCGCGGGCCATGAGCGTCCGAGCCACGCGCGCGCGGTAGGCGGCCGTGGCGTGGATGTCGTCGTGCGTCGCGATGCGCGCCGCGCCGGCGCGCGCCGCCTCCTCGATCAGGGCCGCCGCCGGCTCGCGCCCCATCAGCGTCGCCTCCGCTTCGTGGGCTCGCTGGGGAGCCGGGCCGCTGCCGAAGACGGTGATGCGAGCACTGGCCACCCGCCCGCCGCCCAGCATCAGGACGGCGGCCGCCCCGACCAGCGCGAAGTCGCCGTGCCGGCGGGCGACCTCGTGAAAACCCCAGCCGGCGCCGGCGGGCGGCAGCGGCCAGCGCGTCTCCATCACAATCTCGTCGGCAGCCAGCGCGGTGACCAGCGGCCCCCGAAAGAACTCGGGCGCCGAAAGGACACGCTCGCCGCGTGGGCCGCGGGCGACGACGCTGCCCTCGAGGGCCATGAGCAACGCCGGCAGCTCGGCGGCAGGATCGGCGTGGACGACGCTCCCCGCCACTGTCCCTCGGTTGCGGATGGCCGCGTGCCCGACGAGTCCCAGACCGGCCGCCAGGAGCGGCGCCCGCTTCACGGACCAGCGCTCGAGCGTGCGCTGCCGGACCAGCGCGCCCACTGCGAGCACGCCGTTGCGCTCGGTCAGGGTGTCCAGCCCGGGAATCCGGTTGATGTCCACCAGCACGCGCGGGCGCGCCAGCCGGAAGTTCAACATGGGCACCAGGCTCTGGCCGCCGGCTAAAACCTTGGCCTCGTCGCCGTGCTGGGCCAGCGCGGCGACGGCGTCGGCGAGCGAGCGCGGGTCCAGATACTCGAACGGCGCGGGTTTCATGGCAGCAAGGCCAGCAGGCGGGCGGGGCTCACTGGCGTGGCGGTGATACGCACGCCGAAGGGCGCCAGCGCGTCCTCGATGGCGTTGGCGATCGCCGCCGGCGGCGAGATGGCGCCACCCTCGCCCAGCCCCTTGGCCCCCAGCGGGTTGCGCGGCGACGGGCACTCGAGGTGGACGGTGTCGATCGGCGGCAGCTCCATGGCCGTCGGGACGAGATAGTCCATGAGGCTGGCGGTGAGGAGCTGGCCCTCGGCATCGTAGATCATCTCTTCGAACAGCGCGCCGCCGACGCCCTGGGCCACGCCGCCGTGCATCTGGCCCTCGACGATGAGCGGGTTGATGACCTTGCCGCAGTCGTGGGCGACGACGTACTTGAGCAGGCGCACGTGCCCGGTGCCGACGTCCACCTCCACCTGGGCCACGTGCACGGCGCTGGCGTAGGTCACCGTCGGCACGTGGTGGTAGGCGCTCGCCTCGAAGTTGGGGGGCGCCACGCCGGGTTGGGCAAAGGTCGGGATCGAAGCCTGGATCACGCGCGCGAGCGGCACGGCCGAGGCCGGAGCGCCCCGCACGAACGCGCGGCCGTCCTCGATCTCGACGTCGGCCGGCGCCGCCTCCAGCAGCGTGGCGGCGGCCTTCACCAACCTCTCGTGGACCTCGCGGCAGGCGTCGGCGATCGAGTTGCCGGCGGTCACCGCGCTGCGGCTGGCGAAGGTGCCGACGCCGAAGGGTACGGCGGCCGTGTCGCCGCCGATGACCGTCACCCAGTCGAGCGGCACGCCCAGGGCGTCGGCGGCAATCTGGGCGAACGAGGTCTCGTGGCCCTGGCCCGAGTTCACGGCGCCGGTGGCGACGGTGGCGCGACCGGCGAGGTCGAGCTTCACCGTCGCGCCTTCGAAGGGGCCGATGGCCGTACCCTCGACGTAACCCGAGATGCCGATGCCGCGGTGGACGCCCCGGGCGCGTAGCCGCGGCTGTTCCCGCCGGAAGTCCTCGTACCCCGCCGTGGCCAGCGCCGCCTCCAACGCGCCAGGGAAGTCCCCGCTGTCGTACACGAGCGGATTGCCGTCGCGGTAGGGCATGCCGAAGTCCCAGGGCAGCTCGTCGGGTCGGATATAGTTGCGTCGGCGGATCTCGGCCGGATCCAGGTGGAGTTCGCGGGCCAGGCAGTCGACGATGCGGTCCATGGCGAACACGGCCTCCGGCCGTCCGGCGCCCCGATACGGAGCGTTGGGCGTCTTGTGCGTGACGAGGCCGGCGACGTCCACGCGCATGTTCCGGATGCGGTGGGGGCCGATCAGGTGGGCCACCGTGTTGTAGGGCAGCACGATGCCCCAGGCGTTGTAGGCGCCGAGATCGATCCGGATGCGGTCGCGGATCGCCAGGATCGTGCCGTCGCGCCGGGCCGCCAGCGCGATCTCGTGGATCTGATCGCGCGCGTGCGCGGCGGCCATCATGTGCTCGCGCCGGTCCTCGATCCACTTCACCGGGCGGCCGAGGACCATCGCCGCCAGCGGGACGAGCAGGTCCTCGGCGTACCCCGAGGCCTTGGTGCCGAAGCCGCCGCCGAGGTCGGGCGCGATCACCCGGATCTTGTGATGGGGCAATCCCAGCGCTCCGGCCAGGCCCTGCTGGACGAAGTGGGAGACCTGCGTGCTGTTCCAGGTGGTGAGGCTGCCATCGCGCCGGTCCCACTGCGCCACCACGCCCCGGGTCTCGAGCGGCATGCCGACGTAGCGCTGGATGTGGAGCGTCTCGCTCACCACGACCTCGGCGCCGGCGAAGGCGCCCGCCGGGTCGCCGATGCTATGAGTGAAGGCGACCGCGGCGTTCGTTCCCCACTCGGGATGCACGAGGGGAGCCCCGGCGCGCTCGGCCGCGGCCACGTCGGCGACGACCGGCAGGGGTTCCCAGTCCATCTCGATCGCCTCCAGCGCGTCCTCGGCCAGCGCCCGGCTCTCGGCGACCACCATGGCCACGATCTCGCCGACGTAGCGCGCGTGGTCGCGGCAGAGCGCGTACTGCGGCGCCTGACGAATGTCGAAGGTGACGGCCGCCGCCAGCCCCGGCGGTGGCGCGCCGAACACCGGGAGGGGCGTCATCCAGCGCTCGACCTCACCGAAGGCGAACACGCCGGCCACGCCGGGCCTCCGCGCTGCCGCAGTCCGCATGCTCCCCAGGCGCGCGTGGGCGTGCGGCGAGCGCAGGAAGGCCGCGTGGAGCAAGCCTGGGAGCTTTACGTCGTCGACGAACCGCGCTTCGCCCCGCAGGAAGCGGGGGTCCTCGCGGCGGCGGACGGCGGCGCCGAAGTACCGGGCGCCCATCGCGCCGGCTCCTAGCGCTTACGGCGGACCGGCAGGATCCAGTCGAGCCAGGGCGCGAGGGCGGCCAGGAACAGCCCGGGAACGGCCACGCCGGCGATGACGCCGAGGATGCCGAGGAAGACGAGCGAGATCAGCGTGATGAGGGCATCGAAGGCGACGGTCATCACTCGACCTCGAGGACCATCTCGATCTCGACGGGGATGCCCATGGGCAGCTCGGCCATGCCGACCGCCGACCGCGCATGCTTGCCGATCGTCTCGCCGAAGACCTCGACCATGAGGTCGGAGAAGCCGTTGATCACCTTGGGCTGGTCGCCGAACCCCTCGGCGGAGTTGACCATGCCGAGGACCTTGACCACGCGCTTGACTTTGTCGAGGCTGCCCAGCGCGACGCGCGTCGTCGCCAGGAGGCTCAGCCCGACCTCGCGGGCTACCTGGTAGCCCTGCTCCACCGACAGGTCACGGCCGAGCTTGCCACGCGCCGACGGCCGGCCCTCGCGGATCGGGCCGTGGCCCGACACGAAGAGCAGATTGCCGACGCGCACGGCGCCGACGTAGTTGGCCACGGGCTTGGCCGGCGCCGGCAGCGTGATGTTGCGCTCCTTGAGGCGGGCTTCGGCGCGCATCGAGGCATGTCCTCCTTCCCCGAGGAATGACAGAGCGCGGTCATCGTGTCACACTGCCGGGGTGTCCGTCAAACCCTCGCCCGTCATCCCCGTGCCGGCGGCGTCGCTCGTCCTCCTGCGTGACCGACCGGCGGGTGGGATCGAAACGCTCCTCATCCAGCGCCACCAGCAGAGCCGATTCGCCGCCGGCGACTTCGTCTTCCCGGGTGGAAAGCTGGAGGCGGAGGACACGCCCGAGGAGGCGGCGGTTTCCGGCTTCCGCCTCGACGTGGAAACCGCCGCCCGGCGGCTCGACCTGGGGGCGGCGCCGCGCACGGCACTGGCCTACTTGGTCGGCGCCATCCGCGAGGCCTTCGAGGAAGTCGGTGTGCTGCTCGCCGATGGAGTCGACGGGCGGCCGGTGCTCGACGCTGCTCTTTGGTTTGCCGATTATCGGCGGGCCTGCCAGCAGGATCACCGCGCGTTCTGGGGCATGCTGTGTGACGAGCGCCTCACGCTGGCGACCGATCGCCTCGTCTACTTCGCCCACTGGATTACCCCCGAGGAGCAGCCGCTCCGGTTCGACACGCGGTTCTTCGCCGCGCCCATGCCCGACGGGCAGCAGGCCTCCGCCGACGAACGCGAGATCGTCGCGGTGCGCTGGCTGACGCCGGCCGAGGCGTTCGACGCGCGGGCCCGCGGCGAGATCTCATTGCGCCTGCCCACGATGAAGAACCTGGCGCTGATGACCGGCGCGCGATCCGTGGCCGAGGCTCTGCACGGCCTGCAACACCTCCAGGTCACCGCCATCCGCCCGCGGCTCGTGGTCGAGGGCGATGCCCGCCGCGCGATCTTGCCGGGCGAGCCGGGGTACTACTAGCCATCGAAGGAGGCCGCCACGGCGCAGCGCATTGCCCGGCGGCGTGGGGAGGACTATACTTCCGCCCAGCGTCATCCGTCCGTCGAAGGCCGGCTCAGGCACCCCGGAAAGGAGTTGGGTGACGATGACCGCTCAGACCGACGCGACTCCCGCCGTCTCCGCTGCTCCCCCGTTCGACACCGCGCGCCTGTACCAGGAGGGCTTCATCGCCGGCGTCATCGGCGCCGGCACAGTGGCGCTCTGGTTCCTTGTCATCGACGCAATCAACGGCCGTCCGCTCTACACGCCGACGGTGCTCGGAACCGCGCTGTTCCGGCGCGGCGCCGCGCTGACGTCCCTGGAGACGCTGCCGGTATCGCTCGACATGGTGCTGATGTTCACGTGGGTGCACGGCATGGCCTTCGCAGTCATGGGCGGCCTGGTCTCCCGCCTGCTGGCGATGGCCGAGCGCAATCCCAGCATCGGCTTCGGCATCCTGCTGCTGTTCGTGATCTTCGAGTTCGGGTTCACGGTGACGGCGATGCTGTTCGCCGCGCCGATCCTGAAGGTCTTGACGTGGCCGGCGGTGTTCGTCGCCAACCTGCTGGCCGCCGCCGCGATGGCCGGCTACTTTCGTCTTCGCCACCCGCGCCTCCAGGTCAATCCGTAAGCCGCCGGCGCTTGCGCCCGGCGGTCATCGGCGGCGCCTTTCTGTCCTTCCTCGCCTGCGCGCCACTCGCGGCCCGGGCCGAGCGGGATCACTTCCAACTCAAGCTGGGCGCGACGTACGAACAGGGGGACTTCGGTAGTCGGGAGACGACCCACAGCCTCTACGCGCCCGTCACGCTCCGTTACCTCGGCGAGCGCTTCGACATCGCCGTGACCGGCTCCCTCGTTTATCTCGACGCTCCGCAGGGGATCTCGCTCGTGGAAGGCACGCCCCAGGTGACCGACGAGACCCAGGACGGTCGGGAAACCGCGTCGGGCATCGGCGACACGATCTTCAAGCTTCGCTACTTCCTGGTCGACGATCGCGGTCCGACTTCGTGGGTGCCGTCGCTGACGCCGTTCGTGAAGCTCAAGCTCCCCACGGCCGACGAAGACCGCGGCCTGGGCACGGGCAAGCCGGACGGCGGCTTCGGCGTGGAGTGGGACAAGCAGTTCGGCAGGTTCTTCATCTTCGGAGACGCCGGCTACACCTTCATGGGTGATCCACCCGACACGAACTTCCGGGACCGCCCGGCGGCCAGCGTGGGGGCGGGCATGGACGTCACCGAGACCGTCACGGGGAGCCTGCTCCTCGACTGGCGCCGCGCCCTCGTGTCCGGCAACGACGATCCCCTGGAAGTGCTCGGCATCGTCACGGTGAAGCTCTCGCCGGTGATGCGGCTGAGTCCCTACCTCCTCGTCGGGCTCAGCGATGGGAGTCCCGACTTCGGCATCGGCTTCGAGATCTCCTACCGCTTCGGGCGCTGGTGAGGGCGCGTCCGCTCTGGCCCGGTTCTTGCGCTTGGAATGACGCAGGCGAACATCTCTATGAATCTGTTTGCTCACTATGCGTTGACGGCCAGTGTCGTGGCCAGCGCGCTTGGCGGCATCGTCCTCACCCTCCTCCTCTTCCTGGACGCCACCGCACCATCCGACGATGAGGCGCCGGACGTGGTCCGCCGGCGCCGGTTCGTTCTCCGCCTGGGTCACACGGTAGCCGCGGCCTGCTTCGCCGCCACCGCCGTGCTGGCCACCGTCGTCATGTCACGCCAGAGCAGCCCCCGGCCGGGCGACGCCGGTCGCCTCGATCAGGAGATCCGCGCGCTCGACACCCGGGTGAGCGCCGTCGAGACGCTCGTCCAGCGAATCGCCGCGTCGGTGGAGACGCTCGTGCACCGGGTCGAGGCCGACCACGCCGTCTCCACGTCCGTACGATCCTCCGCCGACAAGCCCGCCGCCTCGCCCCGCTGAGTCACTGGCTCAGCGATTGCTCCTCCAGTCCGACAAGGTCGACCGTATGCACAGCACTGCACACTACGCACTGGTCGCCGCCATAGTCGCGGGCGTCGTGGGAGCGCTGACCGTCTGCCTGTTGACGTACGCCTATGGGTTCACGCCCGACGACGGACAACCCTCGGCCGTCCGGCGTCGGCGGTCGATCGCGCGCCTGGGCCAGGGGCTGGCCGGGCTCAGCTTCGGGCTGGCCGCCATCGCCGCCGTCGTCGGCTTGCTGGCGTCCTCTCGCGCGTCGGCCGCCGTCGACGGTCGCTTCCAGACGCTTCATGGACGTGTCAACGACCTGGTCTCCACGCTGCAGAGACTCGGCGACGCGGCCGACAGGCTGCAGACGCTGGTTCCCACGCGTGGCCGCCTGGACTCCCAGGCATGGAGAGCCGCACCGAGCGCGGATCCCTCAGCCCGCCCCGCTGTCGCGCAACGGCCGACGCCCGTGGATGCCGGCCGGCCCCAGGACGCATCGGTGGCGGTCCGCGACGGCGACCTGGTCCGCGCTCATGTGAGCGTGCCGATTTTGGAAACGCCCCCTGTCTACGTGCACTCGCCCGCGCCCGGCGACACGGCCACGGCGCCCAGCGCGCCGCCCGCCCGTGGCGACGCGGTGGCGCCCGGCACCCAGCCACCGGGCGACGCGCCGAGCCTCTCCTTCTGGCCACCGCGCGTGACGCAGCCGATCGGTCGGCCGGTGCCGCGGGAGGCCACGCCGAGCGCGTCGGGTGCCATTCCGCTCGCGCCAGAGGCGCCGCCCCCTGCGCGATTCGAGCGCGTCGAGCCGCTTCAGCCCCCGGTAGAACCGTCCGAAGCAACCTCGATCTCCATGGCCCCGGCACCCCGGGTTCCCAACGTCGTCGAAGTGCCGCGGGCACCCGAGGTCAACGCTCGCATCGCGCCTCCGGCCGTTCTCGAACGCCGGGACAGGCCAGAGCGGATCGAGCGCGTCGAGCGCGTCGAACGGCCGGAGACGGTCGAGAGGCCGGAGCGCGTGGAGCGACCGGAGCGCCGGGAGCGCGGTGAGCGGATCGAGCGTCGCGAGCCCAGCGAGCGTCCGGAACGGAGCGGGCGTCGCGAGCGCGGTGAGCGGCCCGAGCGGTCCGAGCGCCGCGGCCGCGACTAGACCAGCAGGACGATCTTCCCGAACTGCTTGCCTTCAGCCAGGCGCTGCTGGGCGGTGGCGCCGTCCTTGAGGGGCACGACCTCGTCGACGATGGCCTGGAGCCGGCCGTCGAAGAACAGTCGCATGACGTCGTGGAATTCTTTCCGGTTCGCCATGGTCGAGCCGATGATGTGCAGCTGGTTCCAGAAGACCACCCGGATGTCCGTCTCACCGATGGGGCCGCTCGTGGCGCCACACGTGATCAGGCGTCCACCCTTGCGCAGCGCGCGCAGCGACTGCTTCCAGGTGGCCGCGCCGACGTTCTCGATGACGGCGTCCACGCCGCGCCGGCCCGTCTCTTCGAAGACGACCTTCGCCCAGTCCTCCCGGGCGTAGTTGATGCCCACATCGGCGCCAAGCTGGCGCGCCCGATCGAGCTTGGCGTCACTCGAGGAGGTGACCCAGACTCGCGCCCCGCAGAGCTTGGCGATCTGCACCGCGGTCGAGGACACCCCGCCGCCCACGCCCAGGATGAGCACGTCCTGACCCGGACGCACCTGGCCCTGAGTGACGACCATGCGCCAGGCCGTCATGTTGGTGAGCACGAACGACGCGCCGTCCTCGTAGGAGACGTGGTCGGGCAGTCGTAGCGCGTTGGCGGCCGGCACCTTGACGTACTCGGCCAGGCCGCCGTGCACATGCTCGCCGATGAGCCCGTACCGCACGCACATGCAGTCCTCGCCCTGCAGGCAGAACTCGCACCGGCCGCAGGCGAGGCTCGGGTTGACCACCACGCGCTCGGCCACCCGCACGTCGCGCACGTCAGGCCCCAGGGCGGCGACGTCGCCGGCGATGTCGCACCCGGTCCAGAACGGCAGCGGCGTCTTCAATGCGGGAATGCCCTCGCGCACGAAGATGTCGAGGTGGTTCAGCGCGCAGGCCCGCACCCGGATCACGATCTCCCCGGGACCGGCCACGGGGTCGGGGACGTCTCTCAGCACGAGCTTGTCGGGGCCGCCGAACTCCGCGAAGGCCAGCGCCTTCATGCCGAGCGTCCGTGTCCGGCCTCGCGCGCATTCACCAGCACGGCCATGTTGCCGTAGGGATGGCGGTTGTCGCGCATGAGCTGGTGGCACTCGGGGATGTCGTCGAAGCCATAGGTCCGGCTCAGCGCCGGGTCGATCTTGCCCTCGGCGACGAGGCGAGTGACGGCCGCCGCCTGCTCGTCGTTGGAGAGGTGGCTGCCCTGGAAGCGCTTCTGGCGCATCCAGTGGTAGCGCAGGTCCATCGTCACGTTGTAGCCGGTGGTCCCGGCGCAGATGACGATCATGCCGCCGGTGGCGCAGGCGAAGCCCGAGGTCGGCAGCGTCGCCTCCCCGGGATGCTCGAACACGATCCTGGGGCTGACCCGCTCGCCCAGCGCGTCCCAGATGGCCTTGCCGAAGGCCCGCGCGCCCTTGAGCCACTCGCCATAGGCCTTGGCATCCTTGGTGTCGGGCATGGGCCCCCAGTGACTGAACTCCGTGCGGTTGATCACGCCGACGGCGCCGTGCTCCAGACAGAACTTGCGCTTGGCCTCGTCGGAGATCACCGCGACGGCGCGGCCGCCGCGGGCTCGGGTGATCTCGAGCGCCATGCTGCCCAAGCCACCGGCGGCGCCCCAGACCAGCACGACGTCGCCCGACTCGACCACGTGCGGCGGCCAGCCCATCAGCATCCGCCAGGCTGTGGAGGCACAGAGGAGGAAGCAGCCGGCCGCCTCCCAGGTCAGCCGCGTTGGCTTGGGCACACATTGATGAGCCTGGGCGCGGGCGAACTGGCAGTAGGAACCGTAGTTGGTCTGGTACCCCCAGATGCGCGTGCTCTCAGCCAGCATCGGGTCCTGGCCCGACAGGACCCACGGGTCGTCCGCCCGCCACCAGCCGCTGTGAACGATGATCTCGTCGCCCACCTTCACGTTCGTGACGTTGGCGCCGACGGCCCACACGATGCCCGAGCAGTCGCTGCCGCCGGCGTGGAAGTCCTCGGGCTCGCCGAGCCGCTGGCGCTCGGCGATCACGTCCACCGGCGTGCCCAGCGCGGCCCACACATTGTTGTAGTTGATTCCCGACGCCATCACGTAGATCAGCACCTCGTCGGCGCCGATCGCCGGCGTGGGAATGACCTCGCGCCGCCAGGCGTCACGGGGCTCGCCGAAGCGGTTCTGGCGCACCACGTAGGCGTGCATCCGCGCCGGCGTCTGGCCGAGCGGCGGCCGCTCGCCGAGGTCGTAGAGATCTTTCATGGCCCTCTCCGGTTAGCCGTTGAACTCTTTGACCACGCGGGGCAGGCGGGGGTCGTCGAGGCCGGGCTGGTGCGGCTGATAAAAAGCCGTGCGGTCGAGCAGGCCGGCGTATCGCTCCTGGATCCGCGCCGCGATCGTGTCGTAGGAGCCGGTCACGGCGTAGGTGTCGACCATCTCGTCGGTAATGAGGTCGGCCATGCCCGTCCAGTCGCCCTCCACCGACTTCCGGTGCAGGTGGGGCACCAGGTCCTGCCAACCGTGGGCGGCCAGGACGGGCTCGTACGTCCGCGTCGAGGCATAGAAGGCGATCTGCTGCCGCACGGCCTGCCGCGCGGGCCGGCGCTCCTCCTCGGTGTCGCCGATGGCGACGAACGTCGCGGTAGCATAGGTGAAGTCCCGGCGCGTCCGGCCCCCCTTGCCAAGGCCCTCGTCGACGGCGGGCTGGACGTACTCGCGCAGGTACTTCGGGCTGTTGAAGGGGTGCACGTGCAGGCCTTCGCACACCTCGCCGGCCACGCGGCACATGGTGGCGTTGACGGCGGCGATGTACACGGGGATTTTCGGGTGTCCGATGGGGCCGGGGTTGAAGAACGGCGTCATGAGATCGAAGCGGTAGAACTCACCCTTGAAGTTGAGCGTGGTCCCGTTCTGCCAGCAATCCCAGATCGCCCGGAGCGCCAGCACGATCTCCCGCATCTTCGGCGCCGGCGATTCGAACTTCACCGAGAACCGCCGCTCGTTGTGACCCTTGACCTGGGAGCCGAGGCCCAGGATGAAACGCCCCGCCGAGGCCTTCTGCAGATCCCAGGCGATGTGGGCGGTGACCATCGGGCTCCGCGGAAAGGCCACGGCGATGGCGGTGCCGAGCTTCACCCGGGAGGTCACGGTGGCGGCCACGGCCAACGGCAGGAAGGGATCGTGCTGGGTCTCCGAAGACCAGAAGCAGTCGAAGCCCATCGCCTCCACCTTGCGGGCGTAAGCGGGGATGGACGTGAGATCGTGGGTCAGCATGCCGACGTCGAGCTTCACAGAAGTCTCCTTCCCAGGCCGGCCAGCGCCTCACGGGCCTCGCGGACGACGCGCTCCACCACTTCGGCGGCGCCGGGCAGGTCGTGAATGAGGCCGACGCTCTGCCCCGACCACATCGGATAGTACTCGCCGTCGTCCCGTTTGAGCGTGGCCTGATAGATGTCGTTGGCGGCGGCCCGCTGGACCAGCGGCGGCAGCACGGGCGCTCTGGACGCCGCATACTCGTCGGCGAAGGTGTTGCGAAGCGCCCGCGCGTAGAGGCCGGTGAACGCATCGGTCACGGTCGTCGCGTCAGCGTCGCGCTCGAGGAGGCCCTTTTTCCAGAACTCGGGCGCGGCCGACTCGCGGGTGGCCACGAAGCGGGTGCCGAACAGGACGCCGCTGGCCCCCAGGGCCAGCGCGGCGACCAGGCCGCGGCCGTCGGCGATGCCACCGGCGGCGACGACCGGCACCCGCACGGCGTCGACGACCTGCGGCACCAACGCGAGCGTGCCGATGCTGGCCGCCTCGGGCGATTCCCGCTTGACGAATGTCGAGCGATGACCGCCGGCCTCGGCGCCCTGGGCCACGATCACGTCCACGCCGGAGGCGGCGACGGCCCGCGCGTCCTCGACCGTCGCCACCATCGCCATCACCTTGACGCCGTGCCGATGGCACTCGCGGGTCATGTCGGGTCCCGGATCGCCGAGCCCGATGGACCACACCGGCACGCGTTCGGCGAGGATGACTTTGAAGGCGGCGTCGATCAGGTCAGGGACTTCTGGCGGGCGCGCGGTGACGCGTGAGAGGCCCAGGCGGTCGCGGAAGCGGTTCAGCACGCCCTGCACCGCGGCCACGGTCGCGTCGGGAATCGTCGCCGGATCGGCTGGCGGCCTCAGCGCCGTGTGCAGCCAGAGGTTGACGCCGAACGGGCGATCGGTCAGCTGGCGGACTCGCCGGATCAGCACGCGAAGGTCGTTCGCCGGGACGTTGAGGCCGGCCAGGATCCCCAGGCCCCCGGCCCGCGAGACCTCGGCCACCAGCTCGGGGCCGGCCACGCCGCCCATACCGGACTGGACAATGGGGTACTCGATGCCGAGTTGATCGCAGAGCGCGGTGCGAAACGTCATGGTCGGCTCTCCTGGAGGCCCAGCTCGTCCATCGCCTGTTCGCGCAGGCGTCCGCGCTGGACCTTGTCGCCGTGGGGGCCCGGGGTTCGGGGCACGTCCGTCACGAAGCGCACGACGCGTGGGATCTTGAAAGAGGCGATCCGGCCGCGGCAGAAGGCGAGGAGCGCTTCCTCGGTGAGCGGCGCGCCCTCCTTCGGGATGACGTAGGCGACGGCCGCCTCGTTCGTCCGAAGATCGGGCACGCCCACGACGAAGGCCTGATCGACCTCGGGGTGCGACATGAGGAACGCCTCGATCTCGCCGGGCGCCACCATGTGGTGGCTGATGCGCAGGACCTCCCGCAGGCGGCCTCTGAAGATCGTGTGACCTTGCTCGGTCCGCACGCCGAGGTCGCCCGAGCGGAACCAGCCGTCCGCGGTGAACGCCTTCGCCGTCTCGTCCGGCTTGCCATAGTAGCCGCGGGTCACGAGGCGACCACGGAACTGCAGCTCGCCTTCCTCTCCGGGCCGGCAGGGCGCTCCCGTCTCCGGATGGACGACGCGCACCTCGAGCCCGGGCGCCGGCTTGATCCCGGGGAGCGCGCGGAGCGCCGCCGGCTCGTCGAGGTCGTGGTGGAGAGCCATCGCGTTGACCTCCGTCATTCCATACGGCTGGTAGGCGAGGGCGATGCCGATCCGCTCCATCACCGCCTCGAAGAGCCCGTGGCCGCCGCCGCCGGTCGCCCCGAATCCGCCGGTGCGGAGCGAGGAGCGGTCGTAGCGGTCGAGGCCGGGATGGTCCAGCACCGCCCGGGCCATCTGGTCCACGGCATTCCAGATGGTGCAACGTTCGCGCTGGATGAGCCAGAGTGCTCGCAACGGGTCGAAGACGTCCATGAGGACCAGGCAGGCGCCGTGAGACCACGTCGTGAGCGGGATGTTGACGCCGCCCCAGGTGCCGGCCGCCGGCAGCGCGTGGAGCACACGGTCGTCCGGCTCGAGTCGCAAGGCGACGCCGCAGTTCCAGGCGTGAGGCACGCAGTTGCGGTGGCTCATCATGGCGCCCTTGGGGAACGACGTGGTGCCCGAGGTGTAGAGAATGGTGAAGACGTCGTCGGGCGCGACGGTGGCGGTGGCGACGCCCGCTCGGCCGGCGTCGACGACGTCGGCCAGGCGATGGCAACCGGGGTAGGGATCATCGGCATCCACGATCACGTGCCGAAGGTGAGGGAACTTCGGGCTCTCCAGCTCGCCCGGCGCAGCGTGCTTCAGCTCGGGCAGGACCTGGTGGAGCGTCTCGAAGTAATCGATCCCGCCCAGGTGGTCGGTCAGCAGCAACGCCTGGGCGTCCGCCTGCGCGAGGATGTAGGACAGCTCGTGAGCGCGGTAGCGCGGGTTCAGCGCCACCACCGGAGCGCCCAGTCGGGCGCAGGCGTGCTGGGCGACGTACCAGGCCGGGCGGTTGGGGAGCCAGATGGCGACGTTGTCCCCGGCGCCGAGGCCCAGGGCGTGGAGCCCCCGGGCGAGGACGATCGACCGGTCGCAGAGCTTCCGGAACGTCACGCGCTCATCGCCGAAGACGATGGCGTCGCGCTCCGGCCAACGGGCGGCGACGGCGTCGAGCAGGGCGCCCACGGTGGCGTCGCCGAAGGGGTTCGCCGGCATGGCCCTACTTGACGCCGAAGAGCGCGGCGGCGTTCCGGTAGGCGACGCGCTCGGCGACGTCCGGCTTGAGCTCGCCGAGGACGCGACGGGTCCACGTCATCAGGCGGTCCAGCATGGCCGGCTCGAACAGGCGCGCCGCCCAGACGTCGATCCCCATGAGGAACCGATCCGGGAACTTCTCGATCAGCGCCTTCCAGGCGGGATCCAGGGGCCCCTCCTCGGTGGCCAGATACGGCGTGCGCTGGAAGTGCATGCCCGAGAGATCCACGCGCAGATTCGAGTGCCGCCCGAGCAGCGCCTCGAGGAGCGCCGGCGCGGCGCTCCCGCCGTGGGCGAGGATGACGACCGCGCGTCGTTGCGCCGTGAGGGCCTTTTCGAGGGCGGCGACAGCTCTGGCCTCCAGTTCGTCGTGGATCACCACCGGCACCTCGTGGCGTGCGGCGACCTCGAGGACCTTGAGGAACGCCGGCTGGCTGGGGTCACGATCGATCTTGCGCGAGACCTGGCGCACGTGCACCTCGCCGATCGCCCGCGCGCCGCCTTTCTTCAACTCGGCCCCGAGGCGCTCGGCGGCGACATCGCTCGTGGGATCGGGCAGGGGCAGGCCGGCGATGACGCGGTCGGGGTGTCTCTTGACGGCGACGGCGATCCACGCGGTGTCGTCCTTCTGGACGCCGCCCACGCCGAGGAGCACCACTTTGCTGAGGTTGTGGCGTTTCATCGCCGCCACGTAGGCGTCGATGGCGGTGGCGTTGGGCACGTGCGAATGGGCGTCGATGAGCGGCCCCGTGTAGTCCGCCGCGACCGCCGGGCCGGTGGCCAGCGTCCATATCATGGTTACCGTGACGCCGATCGCGCGCCACGACATCTCAAATCACTCCGTCGCGGTGAAGCGCGTCCAGCTCGGCGTCGCTCAACCCCAGCGCGGTGTACACCTCGCGGTTGTGGGCGCCCAACGGCGGTCCGGCCCACCCGATCGCGGCGGGGGAGTCGTTCAGGCGTGGCGTGGGAACGACCATGCGCACCTGGCCCAGCTCGGCGTCCGGCACGTCGGCCAGGATCCCGCGGGCGACCACGTGGGGGTCCTTGGCGATGTCGGCGATGTCGTAGACGGGGCTTGCGGTGAGATCGATCGTCTCGAAGAGCTCCACCATCTCGTCCAGCGTGCGGCGGCCGATCGCCTTCACCAGTGCCGCGTCCACCTGGTCGTTGTGCTGCACGCGCGCGTCATTCGTGGCGAAGCGAGGGTCGTCGAGCAAGTCACCGAGCCCGAGCCCCTTGAAGAGCGCCTGGGCCGACGCCGGCGTCGAGGCCGACAGCGCCACCCACCGGCCGTCGCGCGTCTGGTAGGTGCCACGCGGACTCGCATTGTCCGACTGGTTGCCGTGGCGCGTGCGGACGGTGCCGTCCTGCGCGTAGCGGGCGGCATCCGGGCCGAGCACCGAAAGCAACGGCTCGTAGAGCGTGATGTCCAGGACCTGGCCGCGGCCGGAGACCTGATCGCGATGGCGGAGCGCGGCGAGAACGGCGGTGGCCCCGGCCAGCGCCGCGAACATGTCGGCCATGGGGAACGAGGGCAGGGTGGGCGGGCCGTCGGCGGCGCCGGTCGTGGCGGCGAAGCCGCTCATCGCTTCGACCATCGTGCCGAACCCCGGGCGGTCGCGGTAGGGGCCGTCCTGGCCCCAGCCCGACACCCGCGCGAAGACGAGGCGTGGGTTCACCCCCGAGAGCGCGTCCCAGCCGAGGCCCCACCGCTCGAAGGTCCCGGGCACGAAGTTCTCGATGAGCACATCGGCGTCGCTGACGAGACGCTTCAACAATTCCTGACCGCGCGGTGCGCCGAGGTTCAGAGTGATCGAGCGCTTGCCCCGTGCGTAGACCTTCCACCAGAGCTGCCCGCGCTCCCTGAGCCAGGTGCGCAGAGGATCGCCGCCCCGAGGGTTCTCGACCTTGATCACGGCGGCGCCGTGGTCGGCGAGCACCGTCGCCAGTACGCCGCCGGCGATCAGCCGGGAGCAATCGACCACACGCAGCCCGGCGAGGGCCCGGGCGGGAGCGGGCGTCACTTCGCGGCCTTCTTGAAGTGCAGGGCCAGGGCATCCATGACCCGGGCCAGCGCCTCCTTCTCGGTCCGCCCGGTCACCGTCACGTTGTAGACCACGGCGGTGGCCACCCACTGCCCGGCGTCGTTGCGGTAGACCTCGACCTCGACTTGCACGCCCGTGAGCTTACATCAAGTTGGAGGGGGCAGCGGCCGCCCCCTCCAAACCTCCCCGTTCAGTTGGCGGCGCCACACGCGCCTCCAACCTCCGGCTCAATGACTCTTGGGAATCCGCGGGTGCCCCGCGGCGGCGCCGGCGATGGCGTGGTCGTGCTCGGCGGGCACCGCGCCGCTGACGCCCACGGCGCCGAGGACGCGGCCGTCCTCCACCAGCGGCACGCCGCCCTTGCCGAAGACGAAGCGGTAGTCGCCCAGCGTCGCCACGTTGTCGGCGAAGAGCATCCGCTTGGTGAAGCGCTCTTCCAGATCCTGCGTCGTGGCCCGGAAGGCAGCGGCGGCGTTGGCCTTGGCCCGGGCGATCTCCGGCGTCACCCAGAGGGCGCCGTCCATGCGCTCGGCGGCCACCAGGTGCCCGGCCTCGTCCACGACGGCGATAGCCACCGCGAAGCCGAGCTCGCGGGCCGTGGCCAGGCCGCGCTCGATGCACTCACGCGCGAGCTTGAGCGTCAGGGCCATGCGATCATACCCCCCCGCGGGTGGGTCATGGCACGTTGACCCACACGTCGCCACCATTGACGCGCACCGGATAGTTCGGCACATGCGCGCCCCGGCCGGGCAGCACGCACTGGCCGGTGCGGACGTCGTACATCCAGCCGTGCCACGGGCAGGCCAGGCGGGTGCCGCTGAGCCGGCCCTCGCTGAGCGGGCCACCTTGGTGGGCGCAGGTATCGCCGCAGGCGTACACGGCGTCGGCCACGCGAGCGAGCACGACGACGGTTCCCCCCACCTCCACACGCCTGAGCTGGCCCGCCGGGATCTCCTCCAGGCGGGCCACCCGGACTTCGGGCACTAGGACTCCTCTTTCAGGACGAAGGCCCGGTAGAGGCCGGTCATGTATTGCCAGCGCATCTCCGTGGCCTGGCGCACGGCCTCGACGGCGCGCCGCCGCATGTCGGGCGTCGTGGAGTACGTTTCGACGATCTCGTAGCCCCGCTCGCCGTGAACTTCGTCGGCCTCGATGTGGATGGCGAAGAACTCGACCTCGTGGTCCGTGAATCCGTAGAGGGGCTGGAGCGGAGGCAGGGTGCGGCGGTAGATGCCGGGCACCTGCGATTCGAGCCCGACCAGCAGCCCCGCCGCCGCTTCGTAGAAGGGGCGGTGGGCCGTCTCGTAGCACCACGCCGTCAGTGCCCGCGTCGTGGGCAGCTGCCCGGTGCGCTCGACCTCGCCGCGGCTCACCCCGCACGCCTCGGCGAAGCGGATGAGCAGGTCCACGTGCTTGGTGCCCGACTCCTCTTCGACGATGTTCTCGAGCAGGAAGTCGCGCGCGTCGGCATAGGGGCACTCGGCATAGACGGCCGCGCACCAGCGGGGGAACTGCGAGACGTACTGATAGTGCTGGGCCGCCCAGGCGCCGAGCTGGGCCCGGCTCAGCTCGCCCTTCACCCACTTGTCGGTGAACGGGTTGAGCCGGCTGTGGCGGGCGTTGACGGCGGCTTCGAGCTGCCGGCGGAACTCGCTGTGCTCGACCATGGCGCGATACCTCCCGGCGCGAGCCTCGGACGCGCGATCAGGACTGGGGGCGGATCACGTCGCCGGGCCGGATGACGCCTTCGGTGAGGATCTGAGCGCGCAGGCCGCCCCGATGGACCAGCGCGGTCATCAGGCGCGGTTGACCGACGAGCTCTTCGACGTACTGGCACGGCTCGCACAGCCGGGTGCCGCGCATCTGAACGTTTCCGACCCGGAACGTTCGGTCGACCAGGTGGTTGAGGGGCACGCCGGCGGTGGCGATGTTGCGCCGGGTGTCGGCCGCCGTGATCTTGATGCCGAGCCGCTCGCCGGCGGCGTCGAGCACGCCGTGCTCGAGCGCCTCCAGGGTCTCCGTCTCGATGAGGGTGACCTCGCGCCCGCCGAAGCTCGGCCGGGACGAGTAGTGCCCGCGGCCCAGGAAGTAGCGGTCGCCCTCCAGCCCCCGACCGGGCACGGCGCGGACCTCGGGAACGACCTGGAGCGGCGCGCCCGCCTCGGGGGCGATGTGGACCGAGACGACCTGACCCTGCCACATGATGGAGGGATCGTAGGCGAGCGCGCCGGCACAATCAAGCCCCCGCGTGGTGTATGATCCCCCCACGATGAATCCGGCCATCGCCGCGCGTGACGAGACGCTGCCGGCCGCGTACTCCCAGGCCCTCGCCGAGCGCTCGCTGGCAACCCTCTGGACCGCGCTCCACGCGCTGCTGCCCCCCGAACGCGAGAGCCGCGCGGTGCCGCACTGCTGGCGATGGCGGGAGGTGCGCCCGCTGCTCCTGGAGGCGGGGCGCCTCGTCGAGATGGAGCGCGCCGAGCGCCGCGTGCTCGTGCTGCGCAACCCGGGGCTGGGCGGGGCCTACGCGATCACCTCGACGCTCTTCGCCGGGCTGCAGATCATCCTGCCCGGCGAGACAGCGCCCAGCCACCATCACACGCCGTCGGCGCTCCGCCTGATCGTCGAGGGCCGGGGCGCCTACACGACGGTCGAAGGCGTCCGCTGCGCCATGGAGCCCGGCGACCTCATCATCACGCCGCCCATGCGCTGGCACGATCACGGCCACGAGGGTCGCGAGCCCGTCGTCTGGCTGGACGGTCTCGACATCCCGCTGGTGCGCGCCTTCGACGCCAGCTGGGCCTCGCGCATGCGCCCGGCGAAGGCCCCGGTGACGGACGCCGACTCCTCGGCCGATGAATTCACCGCGGCCGGGCTGGTGCCCCGGGCCTCTCGGTATCCCGAGATCGGCTATCCGCAGGTGCGCTGGCCGTGGCAAACGGTGCGGCGGGCGCTGGCCACCATGGCCGCCACGGCGGCGCCGGGCGCGCCGGTCGTGCTCCGGTACGTCAATCCGCGCACCGGCGCTCCCCCCCTGGCTACGATGGGGTGCGAGGCTCAGTGGCTCCGGCCCGGCGAGCGGACGCGCGCCGAGCGGCGGACGGCCAGCGCTGTCTTCCACGTGCTCGAGGGGGAAGGCGAGAGCCGCGTCGGTGAGGCGACCTTCGCGTGGAGCCCGGGCGACACCTTCGTGGCGCCGCCCTGGACGTGGGTGGCGCACACCAACCCCTCGCCCTCGGCGCCGGCCTGCCTCTTTCAATACACCGATGAGCCCGCCGTTCGCGCGCTCGGGCTCTGGGACGAGGAGATGCAATCATGATGCGGATCCTCTGCGTACTGCTCGCGCTGGCGCTGGGGCTGGCCATCCCGGCCGCCGCCCAGGACGTGATCAAGCTCAAGCTCTCGCACTTCGTGCCGCCTACCCACAACCACCACGTGGCCGTGCTGGTGCCGTGGGTCGAGGAAGTCAAGAAGCGGACGAACGGCAAGGTGGAGATCACCATCTTCCCCGGCGCGTCGCTCTGCAAGCCGCAGCAGCAATACGACTGCGCCCGCGACGGCATCGCCGACATCGCCTTCGCCGTGACCGGCTGGAGCCCCGGACGCTTCCCGTTGACGTCGGTGGTCGAGCTGCCGTTCATGATGCGGACGGCGGCCACCGGCTCGCAGATGCTCGCCGACTTGTGGGACAAGTATCTGAAGCAGGAGTACCAGGACGTCCACGTGCTCTACATGAACGTGCACCCGGCCGGCCACATCCATACCTCCAACAAGCCGGTGCGCTCCCTCGACGACTTCAAGGGGATGAAGATCCGGACGCCGACGGCGACCGTCGGCGACCTGCTGGAGATGATGGGCGCGGCCAAGGTGGGGATGCCGATCAACCAGGTCTACGAGTCGATGTCCAATCGGGTCATCGACGGCTTCGTGGTGCCGTACGAAGTCATCCCGCCGATGAAGCTGGCCGAGGTGTCGAAGTACCACACCGAGGTTGGCATGTACACCACGGCCTTCGCCACGATGATGAACAAGAAGAAGTACGAGTCGCTGCCGGCCGACGTCCGCCGCGTGCTCGATGAGACGACTTCGGCCAAGGCCGGGTACTGGAAGAAGGTGGGCGCCCTCTGGGACGGCGCCGAGGCGCCCGGCAAGAAGGCCGTCCTCGACCGCAAGAACGAAGTCTACGTGGTGTCCAAGGAAGACCGAAAGAAGTGGCGCGACGCCGTCCGGGGCCTCGACGACAAGTGGACGGGCGAGGTCGACAAGAAGGGGCTGCCCGGCAAGGCGATCCTGAAGGAGGCCCGCGAGCTGGCCGCGAAGTACGGCGAATCCGAATGAGCCGTTGACGATCCTGACATTCGAGCGGGCCGCCGTGGCGTGGACGCGGCGGCTCGCGCTTTTCGCCGGCTGGTTGCTCCTCGCCCTCTCGTTGGCCACCGTCATCGACGCGCTCCTGCGCTATTTCCTGGCCCGGCCGTTCCCCGGCACGTTCGAAGCGACCGAACTGCTGCTGGCCGCCATCATCTTCTTCGGGCTTCCCCACGCCAACGTCACTGACGGCCACGTGTCGGTGGACCTCCTCACCCAACGCTTTGGACGCCGAGCGCAGTACCTGCTCATCGCCCTCGGCGCTGTGGTGACGGCGGCGCTCCTGGCCGTGATCACGGCCGAGATGGCGCGCCTGGCCGCCGAGTTCTATGCCACCAGCCGGACGACGATCACCGCGCGCATTCCGGTGTTTCCGTTCATCGTGCCCGTCACCGCGGCCGGCGTCCTGGCCGTCGTCGGGTGCCTGGTTCAGGCGGCCGGCGCGCTGGCGCGCGTGGCGCGGCCGGGGCTGCCGCCGCTGCCTGGCGCGACGGCACCGCCGGCGTGAGCGAGCTCGGCATCTCGGTCGTCGGCTTCGCCGCGCTTCTCGCGCTCATCCTGCTGCGCCTGCCCATCGGCGCCGCGATGGCGCTGGTCGGGGTGGCCGGCACCGCGTGGCTGTCGGGCTGGCCGGTGGCGCTGGCCACGCTCCGCCAGGGGCCTTTCGAGCGCGCCTCGTCCTACACCCTGGTCGTCATTCCGCTGTTCGTGCTCATGGGCTATCTCGCCGCGCGCTCCGGCCTGAGCCAGAACCTCTTCCGGGCGGCCAACGTGTGGCTCGGCCACTGGCGCGGTGGCCTGGCCATGGCGACGGTGGCGGGCTGCGCGGGGTTCGGCGCCATCTGCGGCTCGTCGGTGGCCACGGGCGCCACCATGTGCTCGGTGGCGCTGCCCGAGATGCGGCGCTATCGCTACGCCGACAGTCTCTCCACCGGCTCGATCGCCGCCGGCGGGACGCTGGGCATCATGATCCCGCCGTCGATCATCTTCGTGATCTACGGGATCATGACCGAGCAATCGATCGGCAAGTTGCTCATGTCCGGCGTCCTGCCCGGCCTCGTCGAGACGATCCTGTTCATCGCGGCCATCGCGCTGGTCACCGCCTGGAAGCCCAGCCTGGGCGCGCCGCGGCCCCGCGCCTCGCTGCGCGAGCGGATGATCGCCATCCGCGACATCTGGGAGGTCGGCGTCCTCTTCCTCATCGTGATCGGGGGCATCTACGGCGGGCTGGCCACGCCGGCGGAGTCCGCGGCCTTCGGGGCAGTGGGGGCCTTCGTGTTCGGCGTCGCCAAGCGCACGCTGACCTTCCGACGACTGCTCGAGGCGCTGGCGGAGACGATCCGGACCACGGCCATGGTGTTCTTCATCGTCATCGGCGCCGACCTGTTCGGCTACTTCATGGCGCTCTCGCAGATGCCGATGCGGCTGGCCGCCTGGCTGGCCCAGATGCAGGTCGCGCCGGTGGTGGTGCTGTGGTCCATCATCGTCACCTACATCATCCTGGGCGCGCTGATGGACGAGCTGGCCATGATCCTGCTCACGGTGCCGATCTTCTTTCCCGTGGTGAAGGCGCTCGGCTATGACCCGATCTGGTTCGGCGTGATCATCGTGGTGGTGGTGCAGATCGGCCTCATCGCCCCACCGGTGGGCCTGAACGTCTTCGTCATCGGCGGCATGGCCCGCGACGTCCCGCTGGCCACCATCTATCGCGGCATCCTGCCGTTCCTGAGCGCGATGATCGTCCTGCTGGTGATTCTGACCGTCTGGCCCGGCCTGGCGTTGCTGCTGCCAAACCAGATGCGCTAAGCTCCTCGGAGAGGGGGCTTCGCCCCCCTTCCGACGCTCGCGGGCCTGCGGCCCGCTTCGCTGCCTCCCCCCAGGATCGGTTGCGGCGGCAAAGCCGCCGCTCGGAAGGCGGTGTGACGATGGCACAGGTAGAGGCAAGTCAGTTCAATCAGGTGGAGCGCTACGAGATACTGATGGAGGTGGTGCGGGCGCGGATGACCAATCGGGCGTTCGCGCCGTGGACGGTGCCGCGCGAGCACTTCGAGATGATCCTGGAGGCGGCGCGCCACGCCCCCTCAGGGGCCAACAGCCAGCCCTGGCACTACATCGTGGTGACCGATCCCAGCGTCAAGCAGGTCATCGGCCAGGCGTTCGTCGACGAGCAGCAGCGCCGGGCCCGGCTGCACATGGGATTTCCCACCCCGAACTACAACGGCGTCAAGACCGCGCCCGGCCTCATCGTCATCGCCGCCGACTTTCGCTTCATCCGCGCCTTTCCCGTGCTGAACGACGATTCTGAGCTGGACCGGCTTTACAAGAAGAACGCCGAGCGCATCCTGCTCCAGTCCGTCGCCGCCTCCACCATGGCCGCCCATCTGGCGGCGGCCGCGCTGGGCTACGCCGTCTGGTGGATCACCGCCATCGGCCAGGAGGAGATCCAGCACAAGATCAAGCCTCTGCTCGGCGTGCCCGAGGTACTCGACGTCATCGACGTGATGTGCTTCGGCCCGCCGCTCAAGCCCTCCTACAAGCGGTGGAAGAAGCGCCTGGAGCAGATTCTGCACTGGGACAGTTTCGATCCCGGCCACTTCATGACCGACGCCCAGGTCGACGAGTGGATCAGGACGATGCGCCACAAAGTGATGTACCGCGACGAGTCCAGAATCGACTGAGGCAAGACTCCAGGGCTCAGCGTCTCACGTAACGATCCGCCATCCTCCGCGCCCCCTCGTCTCGCCCGACCTCTTCGTTCCCTGCCTTCAGGCGCCGGTTGATCGAGACCAGCAGCGGGCGCTGGTCAAGAAAGACCATGACAAGCTCGCCGGCCAGGATGAGTGGTCCGCCGACAAGAAGGCCTGCGACGATGCCGCCCAGAGCGGCGCCCACCAGCCGTACCCAAGTCGCGCGCCTGCCCTGGAGTCAACCAGAACCGCCGCCAACCTCCCACGGGTAGACAATCCAGGCGTTCGTCTCCTCGGCGTAGAAGTCCGGACCGTCGCCGGGGAAGCGGCTGCGGCGAGGCTTGTAGTGGAGCACGCACACGTCCACGCGGGCGCCGGCTTTGCGCAGGCGGTCGCGCACCGCCACGATGGTGCTGCCGGTGTCCCAGACGTCGTCCACCACCAGGATGCGGCGGCCGGCGACGTGGCGGTCGTCGGGGAAGTTGATGAAGACCGGCTCCTGGAGCACCCGTTCGTCGTTGTCGTAGAGCACCACCGCCGCGCACAGGATGTCGCGGATCCGGGTCTGCTCGCTGATGAGGCAGGCCGGCACCATGCCACCGCGGGTAATGACGAGCAGCGCGTCGTAGTCGCGAGGGAGCGCGCGCAGCAGTCTCGCCACCATGCGCTCGACGTCGGCCCAGCTCACCGAGATCTTCCTCAGGGCCGTCCGTTTCTGCGCCCCAGCCACGGTCTCGCGCCGGCCCTGAGCTTTCCTCGGCGGTCGGCTCACGCGTATTTCCAGTGAAGGAAGCGTTCGGGAGTGATCCGGATCAGCGTGCCGGCCTCGCGGCCGAGCCCGAGCGCCCGGTACTGCGGATACTTCATCAGCAGGAGCTCGATGCCCCGCGCATAATCGTCGCCGCCGCTGAGGAGGTCAGCGTGGCCCTCGATGATCACCCAGCGGAGCCGGCTCCACTCTTCGTGATACTCGTCCACCACCAGCGAGACGCGCGGGTTCTCGGCGATGTTGCGCAGCCGCCGCAGCTCGCGCGTGCGCTTGGGCTTGGCGTCGATCGCCGTGTAGAGCCGCGTCCCGTCGAAGGCGAAGCAGACCGGCACCACCAGCGGCCGGCCATCGGCATCGGCCGTGCCCAGCCGGGCCACCCGCGCGTCGCGGAGCAGCGCGAGGGCCCAGGCCGGGACGGCGTCGGTCACTTGAGCAGCTTGGCGTGCTGGTCCAGCAGGGGCAGGATCTTGTCGGCCCCCTCCGACGGCAGCCGGATGATGGCCCGGGTGATCCCGCCGGCCCGGTAGCGGTCGAGCAGCGCCTGATCTCCGGCGGCGCCGAAGACCGAGACCGAGATCGTCTTGAAGTCGCGACCGGCCTTGGCCGCGCGCTGCTTGAGCTCTTCGAGGCCGCTGAAGATGCGCTCGGCGCTGCGGGCCCGGGGGAACCAGCCATCGCCGATCTGGGCCACCCGCTCCAGGGTGTGCGAGGTCTCGCCGCCCCACAGCACCGGCGGGTGCGGCTTCTGCACGGGCTTGGGCCAGGACCAGATCGGATCGAAGTTGACGAACTGGCCGTGGAACTGGGCGGCGTCCTTCGTCCAGATCTCCTTCATGGCCAGGATTTGCTCGCGCAGCTTCTTGAAGCGCGTCTTGAACACGGTGCCGTGGTTCTCCATCTCCTCGGCATTCCAGCCGCCGCCGACGCCGAAGAGGAAGCGACCCCGCGAAAGATGGTCGAGGCTCGCCACCTCCTTGGCCGTGATGATCGTGTCGCGCTCGATCACCAGGCAGATGCCGGTGCCGATCTTGAGGCGCGTGGTCGCCGTCGCGGCCGCGGCCAGCGAGACGAACGGATCGAGCGTGTGCGAGTACTCGCGGGGCAGCTCCGCCCCGCCGGGGAAGGGGGTGCGACGGCTGGCCGGGATGTGCGTATGCTCGGGCACCCAGAGCGACTCGAATCCGCGGGCCTCGGTCTCGCGGGCCAGCTCCTCGATGGGGATGGCGTAGTCCGTGGCGAACATGCAGACGCCGATGTCCATGGTGTCTCCTCAGGGTTCGGGTGAGAGGGAAAAGTGCGTGTGAGTGGCGAGCCAGCGGCCGTCGCGCCGGGCGAAGAGGACCGTGAGCCGCCCCGGGCGGGGGAAGGTCGCGCCGTCGGGCCGGACGCCACGTGAGTCCCAGCGGGTGGCGACCCAGCCGCGGTCGCCTTCGATGCCGCCGCGCGCCTTGTCCACGTCGATCGTGAAGTCCCGAATGCGTGGCCACACCTGACGCCACTGGCGCTCCATGACGTGCTCGATGCCCTCGACCATCTCGGCGCGGGTGCCGAAGGCCAGCATCTCGGGGGCGCAGAGCTGGCGGCCGCCCCCGAAATCTTGGGCGCGCACGCAAGCCTGCCACTGCCGGAGCCATGCGCGCAACGGCGCCAACGGGTCGCCGGCGTCGGGAACCTCGTTGGAGATCTCCACGAGGTTATTGTCGGGGTCGCGGAGGTAGATCGAGTCGATGGGGCCGCGGGCTCCGGTGCGCCGCACGGGGCCTTCCTCGACGGTGACGCCGAAGTCTTTGAGTTGCGTCACCCACTGCGCCACCGGCTCGCGGCTCAGCAGGCAGACGTCGGCCGAGCCCGGCGTGGGCCGGGCCGCCGTGGGGGCGAACTCGCGGCCGGCCGGGTGCAGGTTGATCTTCTGGTCGCCGAACCGGAGCGCCGTCCGTCCCTGGCCGAAGGTGACGACCTCCATCCCGAGCACGCGGCGATAGAACTCCACGGTGGCCTCGAGGTCGCGGACGGTCAGCACGAAGTGGTCGAGGCGCTCGATCTTCACCGGAAGATGCTCTCGGGCAGGAAGGCCGAGACGATCCAGTTGGGCGCGTCGACGATCTCGCTGATCCGGAGGTCCACGGCCACGCTGCACAGGATGTAGGCTTCCTCGCGTGACAGGCCGCGCTGCTCCACCAGGTGGTCGATCATGTAGCGCACGGCCTGCTGGGCGGCGCGGTAGAGGTCGGGGTCGTGGGCGGTGGTGGCGTAGTGCGGCCCAACGTTCGTGAGGGCGCCGAGCGGGCCGCGAGTGCGGAACTGCGGCTCGCGCAGCCGGCGCTCCCGCAGCAGATCGAAGCGGCAGGTCACCTGGGCGGCCATCTCGACGGCCGTCACGCACACCTCGCCGTCGCCCTGGGCGGCGTGGCCGTCGCCCACGCTGAAGAGGGCGCCGTCGACCCAGACCGGCAGGTACGCGGTCGTGCCCAGCGTGAGCTGCTTGATGTCCATGTTGCCGCCGTTCTTCCGGGGCGGCATGGTGCTGTGGCCGCCGGGCTCGTCCAGAGCCACCCCGAGCACGCCCGGGAACGGCTCGATGGGCACGGCGACGCGCGTGCCCATGCGTGCGTGAGTGCCGTCGGACAGATCCCAGATCTGCAGATAGGCTTTCGGGAAGTCGTCCTCGGGCAGGAGCCCGCGCCCGGGGCGGATGTTGGTCCAGCCGAACGAGGCGGCCGGCTTCATGTCGACGATCTCGACGGCCAGCGCATCGCCGGGACGAGCGCCGCGCACGCGGACCGGTCCGGTCAGCGGGTGGCCGCGGAAGGGGCCGCGCGCGGCGGCGTCGGCGTGGGTCGAGGCTGGGGAGTAGTACCCATCGGCGGCGTCGCGCGTCTGGAACACGACGATATCGCCCGGGTCGATCTCCAGCCGCGGCGCCAACGCGTTGTTCCACTCGTAGTGGACCTGGGCGGCGTCGAGATGATGGGTGCGGGGCATGGTCAGGGGATGGCCCGGCGGATGAGGCTGCGCTGGCGCGCCCCATCCACGGAGAGCGCGCCGGAGCCGGTGAGCGCGATCACCAGGCTCGCCGTCAGCACGAGGAGCGGGAACTCGTAGCCGGCGACGACGGCCCGGCCGGCGGCAGCGTCGACGACCTGAGCCCGCATGAAGAAGCCCTCCGGCCAGTGGAGCAGGAAGACGGCGGCGGCCATGATCGGCACCTGGGCGATCGCCGCCGGCGATGCCCACAGCCCCAACACCAACAGCAGCCCGCCCACGGCGTGGGCGGCGATGACGTACCAGGCCATGAGGGGCGCCAGCGTCTCGGGGTTGCCGATGCGCACGATCATATCGGCCAGCCGCTGATGCCCCAAGGTCGCGAACGCCCAGTAGCCGTGCATGACGAAGATCACCCCCAGCACGATGCGCAGGAGCGCCACCCCCCAGGCTTCCGGGGTGTTCATCTCACGCGAAATCGTTCCAGGCGACCATCCCGGTGCCGGAGCGCCACGCGATGGCCGGCATGTAGGCGAGTACGTCGGCGGGGCCGCGCGTGAAGGCCAGCGTGAGGACCCACGCGTTCAGCTCCGCGGTACCGCCGGAGCCGGCCGCCTCCATGCGCTCGAGCGTGCACTCGCGCAGCAGCGCCTCATGGTCGCCCTTCTTCAGGAGATCCAGGAACCAGAGGTCGAACTCCTCGTCCACCCAGAAGTAGCGCGGCCCGCCCGGCTCGTGACTGAGCCCGCCGGTGCCCAGCACGGCGATGCGCTCGGCGCCGGGCCAGGCCCGGAGCATGTCGCGCAGCACCGTGCCCACCTGATAGCAGCGCTCGGGCGTGGGGATGGGCGGTACCGTGCAGTTCATGGTGACCGGCACCAGCCGGAACGTCCCCGCAGGGTTCAGGTAGTGCATGGGCACGGAGATGCCGTCGTCGAACTGCATCTGCCGAAGGTAGGCGAAGGCGATCCGCCGCCGCGCTCCCTCGTTCACGATGTAGCGGGCGAGCGCCGAATGGCCGGAGATCCGATACTTCTTGTCCGCCATGCCCAGCCACTCGTCGTACCAGTCGGCGGGGCCGGCGTGCTCCTCGCCCACGCCGACGGTGAACTCCGGGATGTTGTTGATGGGCCAGTTGAGCAGATGGTCGTTGGAAAAGGCCACGATGACGTCGGGCCGGGCCGCCTCCAGGCGTTCGCGCAACTCGGTGAGGGCCCGCCGCGCCTCCTTTTGCTGCTCGGCCGGCGCGCGGTCGAACCACCCGATGAGCCCTGGCGAATGGGTCATGGCCAGGGCGGCGACGATGCTGGCCACGCCTAGCCTCGGGCCCGGCGCTCGAGCCGCTCGGCCAGCGCGAAGGCCTTGGCCGTCTCCTCGGGGAAGGCCCGCTGGTACGCCTCCAGCGCGGGATGGTTGTTGGTGTTGAGCGCGGCCCCGTAGAACAGGCGCAGGATCTGGGGGATGTAGTATTGGTGCACGCCCAGGTCGTTGAGCCGCCGGACGTCCCGATCGCGCAGCGCCTCGTACTCGGCGGGCGAGAGGCCGAACTCCCGGCCGAGCGCCTCGAGATCCGTCAGCCAGCGCTCGCGCAGGCGCGGGTCCCGGCGGACGTAGAAGATCATCTCGTTGAGCGGCAAGGTCTTGTCGCAGCGCTCCACGTTACCCATGTTTCAGCACCTTGGGATTCACCTTGATGAACATGATCACGCACCGCTCGGTCTGGAGATTGCGCACATCGTGGGGCACGTTGGCCGGGAACTTGATGAGCGAGCCGGCGGGCACGACGTACTCCTCGCCGCCCACGCTCATGGTGGCCGTGCCTTGCAGCACGAAGATCGCTTCCTCCTCCTTGGGGTGGTGGTGCATCACGGTCGATTGGCCGGGCTCGTAGCAGGCGATCTCCGACCAGAGCTGGTCGGTCTTGAAGAGCATCTTCCGGACGCGCTTGTCGGAGGCGAAGGCCTTGAGGGCGTGGAGGTCGAAGACCTGCGCGACGCCCTGCGTCGTCGCGACGGCGGTCTCGTCGTCCATGGCGCGCTTAGTGTACCCGATCGGCCTCCGCCGCGCCCGGCGTGCGCCTCAGCGCAGACCGCTGCGTCCGGCGGGCGCCCTCACGGTCTCCACGACCACCCGAAGGTGCTCGTCGGGCACGTCGAGCGAAAGCCCGCAGCCGGGCGCCACCATCAACCCGAGGCCATCGGTCTGCTGGGTCGCGTCACGGACCTGGTCGGCGATCGCCGCTGCCGGTCCCTCCCGCAGCGCCGTGCCCTCGTTGAGACCGCCAGCGACGGCGCCGGTGAACCGGTCCTGCGCCTCGCTCAGCGTCGGCGCCGTGAGGCGGTCGTGCCAGTTGAGGGCATGGGCGGGCAGGGCGGCCGCCTGGTCGAGGCCCCAGCGGTCTCGGAAGGCGAGCATGGCGTTGGCCAGGCGCCGCGGGTCGTGATCCACCTCGGGCCCGTGGCGCCAGAGGGCGACGGGCGGGCGGTCGACGGGCTGGCGCCGCAACGCGGCCTCGACCCGCTGGCGGCTCGTCATGGCGCGTGATTATACGTACTCTTGACATCGGTGGCGTTTGGTTCGACAGTGGGCCGCCCATGTTCACCTCGGTGCGCGCCCCCCGCGTCTACGAGCCCATCGTCGATCAGGTCGAGCGCGCCATCTTCGACGGACGCCTGGACAACGGCGATCGCCTGCCCACCGAGCGCGAGATGGTCCGCCAGTTCCGGGCCAGCCGGGTGGCCGTGCGCGAAGCGCTGCGCACGCTGGAGCACCGCGGCCTCATCGAAGTGCGTCACGGCTCGAGCGGCGGGCACTTCGTTCGTCACGCGGATGCCGGGCTGCTCCGGCGAGACTTCGCCACGCTGCTCCGGCTGGCGCGGGTGTCGCTCGCGCAGCTCACCGAGGCCCGCCTGCTGATCGAGCCCGAGGTGGCGCGGTTGGCCGCGGAGCGGGCCACCGAGGCCGATGTGGAGGCGATCCGCGCCGCGCTCGGCGCCCGCGCGATGCTGGCCGGCGCGCCGCCGCGCGCGCTCGACATGGCCTTCCACCGCCTCGTGGCCGCCGCCGTGCGCAACCCTGTCCATGCGGTGCTGGTCGATGCGCTCATGGATCTGGAGGCGGAGGTGGTGGCGCCCCAGATCGACTTCGGCGAGGAGGACAACACCGCCGTCGCCGGCGCCCACGGCGCGATCTTTGCCGCCGTCGCCGCCCACGACCCGCTGGGCGCTCGGACGGCGATGGAATCGCACGTGATGGATCTTCAGCGCCGGCTCGGGCGCATGGAGGCCGCTCGACACCCCGGCTGAGGGCGCGCCGGGCCGCGCTCGCGGTGGGGGCCTCCGCGGGCGGCATCGCCTGGCCGGCCCTCGCCGCCGCGCACGCCGGCGGCGCGGCGTTCATCCTGCTCCTGCCCACGCACCTCTATGTGGCCGGCGGCGCCATCACCGTCGCCGCCTCGTTCGCCCTGGTCGCGCTGGTACCCCATCGATTGCTCGCGCACGCCGACGCGTTGCGGCTCGATCTGGGGAGCGTGTGCGTTCCCGCCCGGCGGACCCTCTCGACACTGGCGAGCCTTCTGTCGTTGGCCCTCGTCATCGCGCTCGTCGTTGCCGGCGTCGCCGGGAGCCGGGATCCGCTGGCCAACCCGCTGCCGCTGTTCGTGTGGAGCGTCTGGTGGATCGGGCTGAGCTACGCTCACGCCGTTCTGGGAAACCTCTGGGCCCATCTGAACCCGTGGAGCGGGCTGCAGCGTGTGATGACCGCGATCGGTCCGTTCCGTCGGTGGGACCGGACGCCACCGCTGATCTACTCCCGGCAGGTGGCCTGCTGGCCGGCCGTCGCCGGCTTTCTGGCCTTCGCGTGGTTCGAGCTGATTCATCCCGCCCCCGCCGACCCCGCGGTGCTCGCCGGAATGGTGGCGGGCTACGTGCTCGCTCACGTCGCCGGCGTGCTGCTGTTCGGCCCGGAGTGGCTGCGGCGCGCGGAGTCGTTCACGGTGTTCTTTCGGATGATCTCCTGGGTGGCGCCGCTGGCCGTTCGCCGGCGGGCCGAGCGGGCGTCGGACGCCAGAGAGCCGACGGAGATCGGGCTGACGGCGCCTCCCCTGAGGCTTCTGAGCGTCGAGCCCCCGGGCCCCAGCGGTGTCGCGTTCGTGCTGCTCGTGCTCTCAGCGGTCTCGTTCGATGGCCTCTCGCGCACGTTTTTCTGGCTCGGCCTGCTCGGCGTCAACCCGCTCGTCTATCCGGGTCGCACGGCGCTCATGGCCCCGAACACGCTGGGGCTGCTCGGCCTGTTCGGTGTGTTGTCGCTCGCGTACCTCCTGGCCGTCAGGCTGGCCGCGGGCGCTGGCGCCAGTCGGACGTTCATCCTCTCGCTGGTGCCCATCGCCTGCGGCTACCACTTCGCTCACTACCTGCCGGCGTTCCTGGTGGACGTCCAGCACGCGCTGCGAGCCGCGTCGGATCCGTTCGCCCTCGGCTGGGACCTGCTGGGCACACGGGACCTGCACGTGGTGACCTCGTTCCTCACGGATCCGTCGCGGGTCTACACGATCTGGCACACCCAGGTGGCGCTCATCGTCGCCGCGCACGTGGCCGGCGTCGTCGTCGCTCATGCCCTGGCTTTGCGGCTCACGGGAGGCGGGCCGGCCGCGACGCTGCGGCAACTTCCACTGCTGGCCTTGATGATCGGCTACACGATGCTGGGCCTCTGGCTGCTGTCCACCCCGTCCATTTGACTTGGAGGGGGCAGCGGCCGCCCCCTCCAAACCTCCCCATTCACGCGGAGGGCCACAACCGTCCCCCTCCAAACCGCCCCATTCACGCGGAGGGCCGCAACCGTCCCCCTCCAAACCTCCCCGTTCGCGCGAGGGCCACAACCGATGCACAGTTGTTGAGTCGGCGGGGCCGCCGTGCTAATACCAGGGCGCGGCGTCGATCGCGTAATAGCCGCGGCGGACACCGTCACGATCAGGAGGTTGTTTATGAGCGAGAGCGGCCACGAAACGGCAAACGTCTCCCGACGGAACTTTCTCAGGACCGGCGGCGTCCTCGCCCTCGGCGCGTCCCTGCCGGGTCCATGGACGGCGCGGGCCGCGGCTCAGGGCGGCGCCGGGCCTCTGCGCCTCGGCTTCCAGGTCCACCGGACAGGGATCGGCGCCGTCTACGGCCGATGGTACGACCGCACGACGGCGGCGGCGGTGAAGCTCATCAACGAAAAGGGCGGCATCGCCGGGCGCCCGGTGGAGATCGTGGCCGAGGACGACGGGACGGATCCCAAGCGGGGCGCCGAGGTGGTCGAGAAGTTCGCGACCCAGCACAAGGTGGATTTCATCTTCGGGACGCTGTTCTCGCACGTCGTCATCGCGTCGGCGCCGCGGGCGGGGGAGCTGAAGATCCCGTACATCGTGGTGAGCGAGGGCTATCACGTCGCTTCGGGCCGGCTGAACCGGTACGTCTTCCAACCGGGCATCACCGACGTGCGGGCCCAGGTGACGGCAGTAGCGCCCTGGATCCTCAAAAACCTCGGCAACAAGGTCACCTTGATCTTCCCCGACTACGCCTTCGGCCACGATCACCGCGACTTCTTCAGCCGGGTGGCCACCGGCCAGGGCGGCGCCATCCGCGCCCTCATCCCCATCCCGCCGACCGAGACCGCGTTCACGAAATACTTCCCGCGCGTGCCGGCCGACACCGACGTGCTGTACCACGTGATGGTGGGCCCCGGCGTGCTGACCTTCGTCAAGGAGATGGGCGAGCACTTCGGCACCAAGCGGCCGCAGATCTTCGGGTTCGTGGACTCGCTGGAGGGCGTGGACCTGGCCAGCCCGGGCCTGGAGTTCCTGGAGGGCACGTATTTCTGGGAGGCCTTCCCGCGGTACACCGCCGCGGGCGCGCCGGCCCACGTACGGTCGTACCGCGAGCGCGTGGGCGTCAACGACAGCGGGGCCAGCGTCAACGACCCCAAGGACGTCTCCACGTTCTCGCACATGTTCGGGTGCTGGGAGACGCTGTTCGTCATCAAGCGGGCGGTGGAGCAGAGCGGCTACAAGAAGCCTGGCCCGGCGGACTACAAGGCCTTCGTGGAGACGTTGGAGGGCTTCCAGTCCTTCGCCGAGGGGGCCGAGCACCCGCAGGGGCCCAAGAAGTTCGTGGGGCGGTTGCACCAGGTCTTCGGCCAGCAGGTGATCTCCAAAGTGGACAAACGCCGGTTCACCGTCGTTCACCGCACGGCGATCGAGGACTCGATGTATCCGCCCGAGGCCGACTATACGAAGCAACCGCTGTAGGTGACGCTCGGCCCGCATCTGCTGCTTGCGCTTCTGGAGGGCACGGTGGGCGGGCTCGTGTTGGCGCTGACCGCGCTGGGCCTGTCCCTCGTGTTCGGCGTCATGCGCATCGTCAACGTCGCCCACGGCGAGTTCTTCATGCTGGGGGCGATCGTGGCCTGGTACGTCTCTACGACGGCGGGCAGCTTCCTGGTCGCCCTGCTGGTGGCCCCGCTGGTGGTGGGGGCGGTGGCGGTGACGGCCGACCGGCTGGTCCTCCGCCGCATCGGCTATGAGCCGGAGAGCACGATCGTGGCCACGATCGGTCTGCTCTACATCCTGCAGCAGGTCGTGCTCATGACGTACGGCCCCTACGCCCGCCCGGTGGCCGCGCCCGTCTACTTCCGCATCGACTTTCCGTGGTTCGGCTATTCCGGCTACAAGCTGATCGTGGCCGGCGCGGCCGGCGCCCTGCTGGTGCTCACGTGGGTGGCCCTCTCGCGGACGACGCTCGGGCTCTACATGCGCGCGACCCAGCAGGATCGCGAGATGGCGCAGGCCTTCGCGGTGCCGGTGGACCGCGTCTACACGACCGCCTTTGCTGTGGGCGCCGGGCTGACCGCCGTCGCCGGCGCCCTCATCGTCCCCGTGCAGCAGGCCCACTACCTCATGGGCCTGGACGCGCTCCTCATGTCCTTCGTCGTCGTCATCCTGGGCGGGCTCGGGAGCCTGCGCGGCACGCTGGTGGCGGCATTCGTCGTGGGCCTGAGTGACGGCGTGGTGTCGGTGCTCTTCTCCCCGACGCTGGCCAAGATCGTGGCCACGCTGCTGGTTGGGCTCGTGCTGGCCGTGCGTGGTCGAGGGCTCTTCGGCGAGGAGGGCGCGTGACCCGCGAACGGCGCGGGCTCGTGCTCGCGCTCCACCTGGCCATCATCGCGGTGCTGGCCGGCCTGCAGCTCGTGCTGCCGCCGTTTCACCACGGCATGGTGGCCCGCATCATGGTGCTCGCCGCCTACGCCATCGGCTACAACCTGCTCCTGGGCTACACCGGGCTCATGAGCCTGGGCCACGCCATGTTCTTCGCGGCCGGCATGTACGGCACCGGGCTGACTATCCATCACCTCGGCGCCGGCGTGGCCCTCGGCTTCCTGGCCGGTCTCGTCGCCGGCGTGGTGACGGCGGCGGTGGTCGGGCTCATCACGCTCAAAACGGTGGGCCCGGCCTTTCTGATCGTCACGATGATGCTGGCCCAGGCCTTCTATCTGGCCACGCTCTACTTCAACGAGGTCACCATGGGCGACCAGGGCTTCATCCTGGCCGGTCTCCATCTCGACCTCGGCGGGCACCGGTTTGCCCTGGCCAACCCGGCGGTCAAGTACAACGTCGGGCTCGGACTGTTCGCGATCTGTCTGCTGGGCTCCCTGTGGCTCGTGAGTTCGCCCGTCGGCCGGATCTTCCTCGCCCTGCGCGAGAACGAGGAGCGCACCCGCCTGCTCGGCTACAACACCGCCCGCTACCGCCTGGTGGCGGTGGTCGTCTCGGGCCTGATCTCGGCGCTGGCCGGCGCCGCCTACACGCTGCTGTTCTCGTACGTCGGCTCGACCTTCGCCGGCATCCTCTACTCGATCTATCCGCTGCTGTGGACTCTGCTGGGCGGCGCGGGCACCACCCTGGGCCCGCTGGTCGGCACGCTGCTGATGACCTACGTGGTGGACGTGGCCAGCGGCATCACCACGGGCTACCTCATCGTGGTCGGCGCGATGCTCGTGGTGGCGGTGCTGTGGGCGCCGGCCGGCGTCGTCGGCGGCATCCGGGCCCGATGGGCGCGGTGGCTGCCCTGAGCCTCCTCGAGACGCAGGCGCTGTCCAAGCGCTTCGGCGGGCTCGAGGCCGTGAGCGCCGTCGATTTCCATCTCGGCCGGGGCGAGGTGCGAGCGCTCATCGGACCCAACGGCGCCGGCAAGACGACGCTGGTCGGTCTCATCAGCGGCCGGCTGACGCCGACCTCGGGCCGCGTGCTCTTCGCCGGCCGCGACGTCACGTCGCTCCGCGCCTGGGAGCGGGTCGGCCTCGGCATCGTCTACACGTTCCAGATCACCAGCATCTACCGGAGCCTCGCGGTGTGGGACAACGTGGCCCTGGCCGCGCAGCGCCGTCATCTCGGTGCCGTCGCCGACTGGCTCGCCCTCGATCGCCAGGCCGTGGCGCGGGACGTCGACGCCGCGCTGGCCACGGTGGGCCTTGCCGACCTGAGCGATCAACCCGCCGGAGCCCTGGCCTACGGGCATCAGCGCCTGGTGGAGGTCGCCATGGCGCTGGCGCTGCGGCCGGAGCTGCTCATCCTCGACGAGCCGACCCAGGGGCTGGCCGCCGGCGAGATCGAGGCGCTGTGCCGGCTGGTGCGCGACATCGCCGGCGCCGCCACCGTGCTCATCATCGAGCACAACATGGCCGTCGTCCTGCAGCTCGCCGGCCGGGTCACCGTGATGGACAAGGGGCGGATCATCGCCGAGGGCACGCCGCGCGAGATCGAGGCTCACCCCGAGGTGCAGCGGGCCTACCTGGGACGATGAGCCTCGTCCTCGAGCGGATCAACTGCTACTACGGCGAGGTCCAGGTCCTGCGCGACGTGTCGCTCAGGCTGGCCGCCGGCGAAGTGCTGGGGCTGCTCGGGCGCAACGGCGCGGGCAAGACGACGACGCTGCGCGCGATCATGGGTCTCACCCGCCCGCGCTCGGGCCGCATCACGCTGGAGGGGGCGGACCTCGGCCGGCTGCGATCTCACGAGATCCCTCGCCGCGGCGTGGCCTACGTCCCCCAGGGCCGCCGGCTCTTCCCCTCCTTGACGGTCGACGAGAATCTCCGCCTGGGGCTGCTGGTGCGCGGCGGCGGCGAGGAGACTCTGGGGCCGGTGCTCGAGCTGTTCCCGACGCTGCGCGAGCGGCGGCGGCAGCGGGCCGGCACGCTCTCCGGCGGCGAGCAGCAGATGCTGGCCACGGCCCGGGCGCTCTGTGCGCGGCCCACGGTGCTCCTCATGGACGAGCCCAGTGAAGGGTTGATGCCGGCCCTCGTCGACCGGCTGCTCGACACGATCGTGGCGCTCAAGTGGCGCCAGGTCGGCGTGCTGCTCGTCGAGCAAAAGGTTGACCTCGTCCTCAAGGTCGCTGATCGCGTGGCGATCATCGAAAACGGGCGCATCGTGCGTGAGGTCACGCCGGCCGAGATCGCGGCTGATCCCGACGTCGTGCTGCGCCACGTCGGAGTGCGGCGGTGAGTCGGCGCGCGGGTGAGGGATGGGCGGCGGGGGGAAGGGATCGCTCGACCACGCAGCAGGCGTCCGCTGCCCCACTGCGGCTGGGCTCCATCTTGGTCGCGTGGTCCGCGCGGCACGTGGCGGGAACGGGTCTCGCCGACCCCTTCCCCCCGCCGCCCATCCCTCACCCGCATCAGCCGCCCGATGCCGCGCCGGTCCCCACCGCCGGGTCACGCCCTTGCCGTCGTCTGCTCTCAACGATGTCGCCCGCGGTTGCGACGCGCGTGGCCATCTGACAGAATCGGGCGCCATGAAGACTCTCGTCCGCAACATCGGCGTGCTCGTCAGCGGCGACATCGAGCGGCCGCGCCTCGACGGTGATTCCATCGTGATCCGCAACGGCCGGATCGCCGCTGTTGGCCGCCGGCTCGACGAGGACGCCGACTTCGTCATCGACGCCCACGGCACCACGGTGATGCCGGGCCTGATCGACTCTCACGTCCACCCGGTCTTTGGGGACTTCACGCCGCGCCAGCGCACGTTCGACTTCCTCGACTCGGCGCTGAACGGCGGCGTGACCACGGCCATCTCGGCCGGCGAGGTCCACCTGCCGGGCCGGCCCAAGGACATCGTGGGGCTCAAGGCTCTGGCCATTGTCGCTACGCGCGCCTACCAGAACTTCCGGCCGAGCGGAGTGAAGGTCCACGCCGGCGCGCCCATCCTCGAGAGGGGCTTGACCGAAACCGACTTCGCCGAGATGGCGGCGGCCGGCGTGAAGCTCGTGGGCGAGATCGGCCTCGGCTCGGTGCGGACGGGCCAAGACGCCGCGCCCATGGTGCGCTGGGCCAAGCAGCACGGCATGACGGTGACCATCCACACCGGTGGACCCTCGATCGCCGGCTCGAACCCGATCAACGCCGACGTGGTGCTCGAAGCCAATCCCCACGTGGTGGGCCACATCAACGGCGGCACGACGTCGATGACGCCGAAGGAGATCGAGCGGCTGGTGGCGACGGAGATGGCGCTGGAGATCGTGCAGTGCGGCAACGCCAAGACCGCGCTGCACACCCTGCGCACGGCGGTGGAGGCGCGGGCGCTGCCCCGCGTCATCCTCGGCAACGACGCGCCGTCGGGCACCGGCGTCATTCCCCTCGGCATTCTGAGGACGCTGAGCCTGCTGGCCGGTCTCGGCGGTCTCGATCCTGCCGCTGCCGTCTGCTGCGCCACCGGCAACACCGCGCGGGTCTACCGGCTCGAAGTGGGGCTGATCGCCGAGGGCCGGGAGGCCGACCTGGTCGTGTGCGACGCGCCCATCGGCTCCATCGCCGGCGACGCGCTGGGCGCGCTGGCCGCCGGCGACTTGCCGGGCATCTCGATGGTGCTGATCGACGGCCAGCCGGTCATCGGCCGAAGCCGCAACACCGCGCCGGCGGCGCGGGCGGCCGAAATCGTCAAGGGCCACGGACCCGGCGGGGCCGCCCACTAGCAGGATGCTTCTATGAGGATCGAACCCTTCCACGGCTACCGCTACGCCGCCGGCGACAAGCGCGATCTCTCCCCGGTCGTCGCGCCGCCCTACGACCAGATCAGTCGAGAGACGCAGGAGCAGCTCCTGGCCCTCAGCCCGCACAACATCGTGCGCCTCACGCTGCCGCCGAACGGGAGCGCGGTCGACCGCTACCAGGGCGCCCGCCGAGTGCTGGAGGGCTGGTTGGCCGAGGGAGTGTGGGCTCCCGACGCCGAGCCGGCGATCTACCCCTATCACCAGACATACGCGGTGGACGGCCGTCTGGTGACGCGCGCCAGCTTCATCGCCCTGGGCGAGGTGACCGACTACAAGGACGGCGCGGTGCGGCCCCACGAGCGTACGCACGCCGGCCCCAAGCAGGACCGGATGCGGCTGCTGGAGGCGACCGGCGCCGACATCGGGTTGCTCTTCATGCTGACGAGCGATCCCGACGGCGCGCTCCTGCGCGCGGCGGCGCCGGCCGGCGCGCCTATCGCCGAGGCTCGCGATCTCAAGGGCGAGCTGCACCGGCTCTGGCGGATCATTGATCCGGAGGTGATCGCGCGCGTCCAGGCGCTGATGGCCCCCAGACCGGTCGTCATCGCCGATGGCCATCATCGCTACGAGACCGCCGTGGAGTACGCCCGCCGGCATCGCGACGCCGGCTGGAAGCTCATGGCCTTCTGCGCGCTGGAGGCGCCGGGGCTCACGATCTTTGCGAACCATCGGCTGATCCATCGCGTCGAGCGCTTCTCGCTGGAGGCGCTGGCCCGGGCCGCCGCCCCCTGGTTCGTGCTGACGCCGCTCGCCGACCCTATCCGTTTTCGTCCGACGAACCGCGCGATCGGCGTGGTGGCCGGACGCGAGGCGAAAGTGTTCCGGCTCCGTGACGAGGCCTTCGCGCGGCTGCCCTGGCCACCGGGAACGTCCTGGGCCTGGCGCGGGCTGGCGGTGTCCATCCTGCACGAAGGGTTGCTCCGGCCGCTGCTCGAAATCACCGACGATAAGCTCGACGCGCGAACGCACGTGGAGTACATCGCGGACCAGGCCGAAGCGGCTCGTCTGGCCCGCGAGGGACGATACCAGGCGGCGTTCCTCATCGCGGCGACCACGGCTGAGGAGCTGGGGGCGGTCGTCGAGGGCGGCGAACTGCTGCCACAGAAGTCGACCCATTTCTACCCCAAGCTGCTCGACGGTCTGGTCTTCCACCGCCTGGACGCGGCGTAGCGTGCGAGTGATCGGCGTCGACCTCGCATGGTCCAGCCGGGAAGACGGCCGCAGCCGGACCGGGCTCTGCGAGGTCGAGGACGGCCATGTCGTGCGCTCGGAACGCACCCGCACCAACGACGACGACGAGATCGTCCAGTGGATCGACACGGGTACACGCGACGACGTCCTGGTGGCGTTCGACGCGCCGCTCGTGGTCACGAACCCCGGCGGATGCCGCGGATGCGAACGGGTGGTGGCCGACGCCTACCGTCGTGAGGAGGCCGGTCCCTATCCGGCCAACCTCGCCCTGGTCGGCGATCCGCCACGGGCCTGGACGTTGGCCGACCGTCTCGGGCTGTGCGTGCAGCCCGGAGCGATCGGTCGTGAGCCGCTGCGGGCCGCGATCGAGGTCTACCCGCATCCCGCCCAGGTCGTTCTCATCGGTCTGGACCGGAGCCTGAAGTACAAGGGCAAACGGGGCCGTTCGGTGGCCAGCCGCCGCGTCGCGTTCGGCCGGCTCTTCGCGTTCCTCAAGGGACTCGTGAGCGCGGACCCGCCGCTGGCGACCACGTCGAGCTCCGCCTGGGCCGATCTCCTGGCCCGGTTCGTGGAGGCGCAGACGAACCCGGCGCTCGATGTGGTCGAGGACGAGCTGGACGCCTACGTGTGCGCCTACGTTGGCCTCTACCATCTCCGGTGGGCGGGGACGCGGTCGTGGGTCGTCGGGGACGGGGAATGCGGCTACATCGTGATCCCGGTGGACGACGAGCACGGGCTGCGCATCCGCAAGGCCGCGGAGGCGCGGCGGGTCCCGATGAGCTGAAGGGGAGCGAGCATGGTGAAGATCCGCAAGCTGGTGACCGTGGTCGAGGAAACCCTGAGCGATGGCGGCCGGGAGACCATTCGCCCGATCCGCAAGGCGGCGGCGGTGGCCGTCATCGAGAATCCCTTCGCCGGCCGGTTCGCCGCCGAGCTCACGCCGTTGATCGACGCCGGCGAGGAGCTGGGAGCGCTCCTGGCCAAGAAGGCGACGGAGGCGCTGGGCGCGCCCGCCGAGTCGTACGGCAAGGCGGCCGTCGTCGGCGAGCACGGCGAGCTGGAGCACGCCGCCGCGCTGCTCCATCCCAAGCTCGGCGCCCCACTCCGGGCCGCCGTCGGCGGCGGCAAGGCCATCATCCCCTCGGCCAAGAAGTCGGGAGGGCCGGGCACGGCCATCGACGTGCCGCTGCACTTCAAGGACGCGGCGTTCGTGAGAACGCACTACGACGCCATGGAGGTGCGCGTTTCCGACGCGCCGCGGGCCGGCGAGATCGTGCTGGCCATCGTGGTCACCGACGGCGGCCGCCCGCACCCGCGCGTGGGCGGGCTGACCAAGGACGAGGCCAGGAAGGAGGACGGGCTCCGATGAGGTACGGGCTCCGGCTGCCCTCGTTCGCGCTGGGGCCCCGCACGGCGACGCTGGAATCGATGGGCCGCTACCTGCGCCGGGCGGAGGACCTCGGCTTCGACTGCGCCGTCAGCATCGACCACCTGCTGCTCACGCCGCCCGCCTACGCCTGCACGTGGCTGGAGCCTCTCACACTCCTGTCAGCATTGGCCGGCGTGACGCGCACCATGCGGCTGGGCACGATGGTGCTGGTGCTGCCGCTGCGCAACCCCGTGTACTTCGCCAAGGAGTGGGCCACGTTCGACCTCCTCTCCGGCGGGCGCTCCATCCTCGGCATCGGCGTGGGCTGGCACGAGGAGGAGTTCGCTCTCATGGGCGTGCCTCACCGGGAGCGCGGCCGGCGCATGGAGGAGTGCATCGAGATCGCGCGTGCTCTGTGGGCGGGCGACCACGTCAGCTACGAGGGCCGGTTCTACCGCTTCCACGACCTCACCATCGATCCCAAGCCGGCCCAGAAGCCGCATCCGCCCATCTGGATCGGTGGGGGCACCCAGCCCTCGGAGAAGGTCTACGGGCAGACGGTGACGAACATCGATCCCGTCCTCCGGCGCATCGCCCGCTACGCCGACACCTGGGTGCCCCACTCTTCGGCGACGCCGGAGATGGTCAAGGCCGATTGGGCCAAGGTGCAAGCCTTCGCGCGGCAGTACGGGCGGGACCCGAAGACGATCGGCCGCGTCTACTCGAACTTCATCTGGGTGCTCGAGCCCGGCGAGAAGCCGGAGTCGGCCATCCCGCACTTCTCGGTGTACTCGGGGATGGATCTGGACTACTGGCGCACCTACTACCTGCTGGGCGAGGCCCCCGAGCTGGCCGATCGGATCAGCGCGCGCCTCGAGGCGCTGGACGGCGGGGTCGACACGATCGTGCTCAATCCGCTGGACTGGGGCCTCGAGCAGCTCGAGCTCATCGCCGGCGACGTCCTGCCCCGGATCACGAGCCGCGGGTGATCCGGTTCACCGGCGCGCGGGTCAAGCGCGTGGAGGACCCGCGGCTGCTCCGCGGCTGCGGCCGCTACGTGGACGACATCGCACGGCCGCGCATGCTCTGGGTGAGCTTCGTCAGGAGCCCCCACGCTCACGCCGAGATCCGCGGCATCGACACCGCCGGCGCTCGTGCGGTGTCGGGCGTCGTGGCGGTCGTGACCGGCGCCGACATGCGCTCGCTGGCCCGCCCCCTCGAGCCCCGTCTGATAGGCGGAGGGTTCACGCCCACCGCGTGGCCGGCGCTGGCCGATGGCCGCGCGCGCTTTGCCGGCGAGGCGGTGGCGACGGTCGTGGCCGAGAGCCCGTACGCGGCGGCCGACGGCCGCGAACGCGTCGTCGTCGACTACATGCCGTTGCCGCCGACGACCTCCATCGACGCCGCGCTGGCCGCTGGCCAGATCCTCTTCCGTCGTGACTGGCGCCAGGGCGACGTCGACGCGGCCTTCGCCCGGGCGGCCGTCGTCGTCAACGAAACGTTCACGCACGGCCGGTGCGCGCCCTCGCCCCTGGAGCCCCGCGGCCTGATCGCCGAGTGGGATGGCGAGACGCTGACGCTCTGGGCGTCGACGCAATCGCCGAGCCTGTTGAGGACGGCGCTGGCCAGGGCGCTCGGGCTCGACGACGGGCGCGTGCGCGTCGTGGTACCCGACGTCGGCGGAGGCTTCGGCCTCAAGACGCACGTGTTTCCCGAGGACGTGGCCGTGGCCGCGCTGGCGCGCCGGCTGGCCCGGCCGGTGAAGTGGATCGAGGAGCGGCGCGAGAATCTCGCCGCTGCCTCCCAGGCTCGCGCTCAGCGCCTGAACGTAGCCCTCGCCGCCGACGCCGACGGGAAGATCCTCGCGCTGCGCGCCCGTGCCGTCTCCGACGCCGGCGCTTATCACATCTATCCGGTGACCCAGGCCCTCGAGCCGCTGGGCAGCGCCTCGATCCTCCCCGGGCCCTACGTCGTGCCGGCCTACGCCTACGAGGCCGTAGCGGTGGCGACCAACAAGCCGCCGCTGGGCGCCTACCGCGGCGTTGGGATGACGATGGGGGCATTCGCGATGGAGCGCACGCTCGACCTGGTCGCCGAGCGCGCCGGGATCGATCCGGCCGAGATGCGCCGTCGCAACCTCATCCCTCGCGAGGCCTATCCCGTCACTTCACCGAGCGGCCTGACCTACGACAGCGGCGACTTTCCCAAGGCGCTCGCCGAGGCGCTGGCGCTGGCCGACTACGACGGCCTGCGCCGCGAGCGCGACGTCGCGCGCGCCGCCGGGCGCTGCGTGGGCCTCGGCCTGGCCTGCTATACCGAGTACACCGGCATGGGCGCCGAGGTCTTCCGCCGCCGCGGCATGGAGGACGTGCCCGGCATCGAGGCGGCGACGGTGCGCGTCGAGCCCGACGGCACAGTGCGCTGCTTGCTCAGCTTCCCCTCCCAGGGCCAGGGCCACGCCACGGCGCTAGCCCAGCTCGTGGCCGATCGCCTGAGCGTGCCCATGGAGCGTGTACTCGTACAAACGCTCGACACCGCCGCAGCGCCGGCGGGCAGCGGCACCTTCGGCAGCCGCGGCGCGGTGGCCCTGACCGGCACCGCCGGCGTGGCTGCCGAGACCGTGCGGCGCAAGATCGCCACGCTGGCGGCCCATCTGCTCGAGGCGAGCGCCGACGACGTGGTGGTCGACGACGGGCGCGCCCACGTGCGGGGGTTGCCCGACCGCGCGGTGACCATCGCCGACGTGGCGCGCGCCGCCTACGCGCCGCCGCGCGGCGGCCTGCCGCCCGGCACGGAGCCAGGGCTGGAGGCGACGGTGTACTTCGATCCGCCGGGCGCAACGTTTTCGGGCGCCGTCCACATCGCCCAGGTCGAGGTCGATCCCGAAACCGGCCACGTGCGCGTCCTGCGCTACGCGCTGGTCGAGGACTGTGGCCAGGTCATCAATCCCTTGCTGGTCGAAGGCCAGATCCACGGCGCCCTGTCCCAGGGCCTGGGCGAGGCGCTGCTGGAGGGCGTGGTCTACGACGACGACGGCCAGCTCCTCACGGGGACGCTGATGGACTACGCGCTGCCCCGCGCCGACGCCGCGCCCGAGCCGGTCATCGGCCACCTGGAGACGCCCTCGCCGCACTTCCCGGGCGGCGTGAAGGGCATGGGCGAGGGCGGCACGATCGGCGCGCCGGCGGCCCTCGCCAACGCCGTCGCCGACGCCGTGCGCCACCGCGGCGTGAGGATCACCCGGCTGCCGATCCGCCCCCAAGACCTCGCTCAATGAGCACCTCGCCGCCCGACCCGCTGGTGGCCTACGCGCAGGCTCAGCCGGACAAGCCGGCGGTGATCGAGGACCGGCCGGACGGACGGCGGACGATCTGGACCTACGCCACGCTGAACCGCCAGGCCAACCGCCTGGCCAACCTACTGCTTACACTCGGCGTGCAGCCTGGCGACAAGGTGGTCTGGTGCGCGCGCAACTCTCCCGGCGTCGTACGCATGATCCATGCCGCGCGGAAGATCGGCGCGACCGCGGTCCCGCTCAACTACCGGCTCACGCCGGCCGAAGCGGCGTACATCGTGGAGGACTGCGACGCCGTCCTCGTGTACGCGGACGCCGAATCCATGGAGCTCTTCAAAGGGATCCGCGCGGCGGCGCCGCGGGTCCGACACGTCCTGACCTTCGAAAGCGCGCCGGCCGCCGACACGCTCGACGCCGAGGCGGCCCTGGCCGCCACCAGCGATGCCGAACCGGCCCTGGCCGCGGGCGAGCAGGCGGCGACGATGATCTATACCTCAGGCACCACGGGGCGTCCCAAGGGCGCGTTCCGGACGGGTCTGGGCAACCCCGAGCAGATCCGGCAACTGGTCACAGCGATCGGCTATCGCCCGGACGACGTCTACCTCACCACCGGACCGCTCTATCACTCGGGCCCCGGCGGGTTTCTTAGAATCGCTCATCTTCTCGGCAACACCGTCGTCGTGCAGCGCCGGTTCGATCCCGAGGACTGGCTCCGCCTGGTCGAGGCCTACCGGGTCACCACGACGTTCTCAGCGCCGACGCCGATCCGTCTGGTCTGCAATCTGCCCGGCCCGGTCAAGGCCCGATACGACCGTTCGAGCCTGCGGCGCCTGATCGCCAACGCCGCGCCCTGGTCCTTCGCGCTGAAGGAGGCCTACCTCGCCGACTTCCCCGAAGACTCGCTGTGGGAGGTCTACGGGTCGACGGAGCTCGGCGTGAATACGATCCTGGCGCCCGATGATCAGCGACGCAAGCCGGGCTCGTGCGGGCGGCCCGCGCCGGGCGTCACCATCAAGCTCTTCGACGACGAGGGCCGCGAGGTCACCGCGCCGTACGTGCCGGGCGCGCTCCACATCAGGAGCCCCAGCGTGTTCGAGGGGTACTACAAGAACCCCGAGAAGTTTGCCGCGGCGCGCCGCGGC
>Ga0187892_10000396_pt1 | contig 114167 bp, 107 predicted proteins | sample MA1701073metaG_FD_139345 | JGI IMG/M metagenome (GOLD analysis project Ga0187892, IMG submission 139345) | Bio-ooze microbial communities from a basaltic lava cave in the Kipuka Kanohina Cave System on the Island of Hawaii, USA - MA170107-3 metaG ... | reverse complement strand
CATGGCGCCGCGGCCTCATGCGGCGTGGCCGCGCCGCGTAGCGCAGGCGTCTCGCCTGCACGTACCGCAGGCCTCTGGCCTGCGAGTCTACGACTGCCGTGCGTCGCTCTCCACGCGCGGCCGAGACTCCGGCGCGACTCGCAGGCGGGACGCCTGCGGTACGTGCAGGCCGGAGGCCTGCGCTACGGCTGCGTCCAAGAACGGCGAATCTTTTTGACACGACACAGCCGATCAGATAGAATGACGGCGTGGGAAGGTAGCGGCCGCGACCGATCCGAAATGACGGGCGGAACACGGGCGACGCGAGATCCCACCGAGCGGGAGGCCATCCTGCTCCCGCGCGATGTGCCCGCAGGCGACGGCCTGCGGGGGGAAAAGGCCCGCCAACAGGCCGCCCTTGCTGGGGCGGCGAGCGCGGGAGGTTCCCGATTTCGGAAAGGATGGTGATCCGTGGTATCTAGCATAGGTTGGCTGCCGTAGGGCAGCACACGTAGCTGCTCTATGGCAGCTTGCAAGCCTTTGGCCCACCCTCTCCTACGGCGGGGGTGGGCCTGCTTGTTTCTCTCCACCCCGATTTGGCGGCGTGACGCGATCGTGCCGCGATTTGATCATCCTGACCTCACGTCTGCTCAGTGACCGTGTCCTGAACTCGGCTGCGCTGCACCTGCGTTGTCGCGTCGGCGCTTGGTGGTCCGCGATGCGTAGAGTGGCGCCCCGATTCGATAAGTTGCGGTGTCGTTGATCGTTTGCGAAGTGCGTGGCTGACTCGCCACCGCGGCGGGCGGCGACGCCGCACAAAAAAATCTCGAGATTTTTTGAAAACTCGAGGGCGCCGATCGTTTTGCATTATCGGAGTTAGAACACGGCCCAACGTTTTGGCCATCCGCGATGTGCGAGCCGCGTGCAGGGAAGTGCGCACTCGAGACCGCGCGGAGGGGCCGGGCGTCGCCGGCCGAGTTGAGAACAGCGCCGCACACGCATGGATGCGGCATGGGTCCCGCCCGCGACGTCTCGCCGTCGGGCAGCCCCGCGGCGCAGGGTGCAGCGAACGAGCTACGACCTTCCGATATGGCGCGCCGTGGACGCCGCGCCATCGGAAGAAGGAGGGTGACGGCCCGCCTGCGATTGGCGGCCGCTACGGCGGCAGCGATCGGCTCGGCGACGGGCCAGCCCCCGCGACGCTTCCCGCACCTGGGGACTCCGACCGTCCCGGCGTGCCGGGATTCGCGGTTGGTTCCCCTATGGCGTCACGTCTCACCGTCGTTCGGCATCCGTTCGAGACAAAGCCTGCGCGCCCAGTTTGAAGCCGCGTTACGTCGGAGGTCGGACGCGGCTTTGAGGCTGCGACGTCCGAAAGTACACGCGGCGCCGCTGTTCATCAGGTCAACACTGGCGCGACGGCAGCCTTTCTACCGCCGGAGCCGGGGCGCGCGGCGCACGCCGCCGAGGCGTGCGAGTCGCATGCCCAAGAGTGAGGAGTGGATCAGCATGGTGTGTGCAGGATTTGCGAGATCGTTGTTTGAGCGTCCGACGGTTGAGTCGATGGGCGATGCGTGCGACCGCTCGCCCGCGGGCGCTCCGATCGAAGGGGACACGTGGCTCATCGAGCAAACCGCGACGTGCGCGGTATTCGAGACGGAGCTGCTCGACTGCCCGGGCGGACTTCGACTGGCCTGGGTGCGCTGGATCAATCGCCGCTCAGACGGATACCTGCATCCCGGTGACGGCGATCGGATCGTTGCCATCGACTTTGGGCGCGAGAGGGAGCCATGATCATCGAATCGGCCGATCGCGACATCGTGAAGTGGGCTGTCGATCACGCCGTGCCCTGGTATTACACGCGCGAGAGCGACTTGCCACAGCCGTGCCTGAAGCTTCAGTGCGGCCACGTGACCGCCTACTTCCACCGCGGGGCGCTGACGCGGTTGTGGATGCAGGCCGACCGCGATTTCTTCGACGACATGTTCATGGAGCTGACGCGGTTGTTCAACATGTGTACGCGCATTCAACGCGGCATTTCGATCTGCGCGGACGTGGCGGACGAAGAAGGACTCTGGTCCCGCCCCCATGCCTGATGGGCGGCGTCATTGTTGCGCGAGCGACCTGGCGACAGCCGTAACGTCGCCGTCGCCGACCGGACGGACCTGATGGCCCAACCGGCCGTGTGACGGTTCGCGATGCGCGCGCTGGTATCTTGAAGCAACTCCGTGCGCGACGTATACTCATGAAGTCTTGCGGTCCGCTTCGTACCGGCTGGGCGTTGCGCCGGTGCCCTTTCGTTTGCAACCGACGTCGCCATCCGAGCGGGCCCGATTGGAGCGGAATCGAGCGACCCAACGGAGCTGCACCATGGCCGATCCCTCGCCAACAAGCCGTACGAATGCCCCAAGTCAGACGGCCGATGCCCCCGATCGCGAAGACTCGCGTGCCCGCCCGGAGGCCGGCGGTGCAGCACGGCGTCCGCGGCGGCGGTGGCTGCGGCGCATCGGGATTGGGCTTGGCATTCTCGTACTGCTGCTCGCGATCCTTATCGCGTTGGCCCCGTCGTTGATCTCAACGCAGGCCGGGGTGAATTATCTGGAGTCGATGGTCAACGCAAACCTCACGGGTGCCGTCGAACTGGGCGAACTGTCGCTCGGCTGGGGCGGGCCGACCGAGGTCCGCAGTGTGCGCGTGCTCGATCCGCAGAAGCGCGAGGTGCTGAAGGTCGAAAAGGTTACCGTCCCGGCCGGCGTCTGGGGACTCGTCACCGACGGGCTGAACTTCGGCGAGGTTGTGATCGATGCGCCGCACGTCGATCTCTACGTCAACGAAGCCAACGAGGTGTCGCTCGCCAAGGCGCTTCAGCCGAAGACGCCATCGCCGAACGCTGAGGCCGGTCCGTTGCCCGAACCGCGCGGCAAGATCGTCCTACGGAGGGGCACCGTGCGAGCTGTTCGCGACGGCGGGGCTGCGTACGAACTCACCGACGTCGATGCGCAGCTCGATCTCGACACGCTCAACGCGGTGACCGGCAAGCTGGCGCTGAAACTGGCCGACGGCGTCCCGTTGACGGCTGATGTCGACCTGAAGGAGCTGATCAGAGATGGCGAGTTTCAGCTTGACGCCGCTTCCGGCAAGCTCAGCGTGCAAACCGCTGGCCCGGCCAGCGTGGCGCCATTGGCGGCTTTCGCCGCCCCCGACAACAAGCTGACCGGTACGATCAAACTCGACGGGCAGGCCACACTCGTACGCGGCGATATCGCCGCTGAATTCGCTGTCGTGGTCGCCAAACTTCAGACGCCCGAGCGGGCGGCGGCGCAGGCAGCGCCGCTCGACCTCGAGCTGCGCGGCCGCGGCGATCGCAAGGGCGACGCGCTCACGGCACAAGCCGAGCTGACCGGGGCGGCCGGCCAGGCCCGCGCCGACCTCACGTATCGCGCCTCTGACGCGGCACCCGCGATCAAGACCGACGACGTGCTCTCGGCAATCTTGACTGGCGCTCCGCTGGCGCTGCCGGAGTTTGGTCTGGATGTCGAAGGATCGATCGATCTGGCCAAGCTGCAGCAGGCCGTGCCCGGCATCTTCGACGTCCGCGAGGGACTGTCCCTGACCGGCGGCAAGCTGGAGATCGCCAAGGTCTCCGCGCGGGGCGGGAGCAATCCAACCGCGGCCGGTTCGATTTCACTGAGCGGCATCACCGCAACCGGCGATGGCAAGACGATCCAGCTCGAGCCCATTTCGCTCAACTTCGACGCGGCATTGGCCAGCGGCAAGGGCCTTCAGATTGGCCTGGCCGAGCTCAAGGCGAGCTTCGCCGAGCTGTCGGCCAAAGGCGCTGCGAGCGACTTGCGGGCCAGCTTTCGCGGCGACCTGGCCAAGGCGCATCGGGAGCTCGGCCAGGTCTTCGACCTGACCGGACTTGATCTGGCCGGTGACGTCTCAGGAGACCTGCAGGTCGCGCGGGCGAGCGATGAGCGCATCGACGTGGCGCTGACCACGACCGGAAGCGGCCTGCGCCTCGGGCGCGACGCCGCGCAATTCGACGTGCAGAAGCTCACCGTGCAGCATTCCGGCTTCCTGACGCTGGCCAACGACGAAGTCACGCGCTTCGACATCCACAAGGCCGAGGTCGACCTCGACAGCCAGGTGACGGCCGCCGCGACCGGTTGGTACGACTTCAACGCCCAAGGCTTTCACGCGGCGCTCGACCTGAAGCGGGCCGACCTGGCCTTCGCCGCTGCCCGCGCCGACGCGCTGGAGATGCCGGCGCTCAAACGCTATTCGGGAACGCTCACGGCCCAGGTGGCGGCCGACCGAAGCGCGGCTGCGAGCCCGATCAAGACGGCCGGATCGCTGACCGCCAGCGGGATCACCGTCGATGGCGATGCGGCCCTCGACGGCGACGCGGTGCTGACCTGGTCGGGCGTGAGCGTCGCCGAGAGCGACGCCTCGGCCGAGTCGGTCAAGCTGGCCAGCTCGGCCGCCTCAATTGACTTGACTGGGCTGCGCTGGAAGGCCGCCTCCGGCGACAGCAGCCCAGTGACGGCTGACCAGGTACTTTCCGCCGTGCTCAACGGCACGCCGCTGGCACTGCCCGACTTCGCGATTGACGTGGCCGGCGGAGCGGATCTGCCGCGGCTGCAGAAGCTCTTTCCCGACCTGATCCAGGTGCGGCCAGGCCAACAGCTCACCGGCGGGAAACTGACGATCGCGAACGTTTCGGCCCGCGGCGGCAGCGAACCGGTTGTGGCCGGCAAGCTCGAGCTGACTGACGTGGCCGCCTCTGACGGCGGTAAGGCCATTCAGATCGCACCCATCGCGCTGGTCTTCGAGGCAGCCCTGAAGAAGGGCGCCGGCCTGCAAATCGCCAAGACCGAGCTCACGTCGAGCTTCGCCGAATTGAATGCCAAGGGGGCCGCCTCAGACCTTCAGGCGACCTTCCGCGCGAATCTCGCCAAGCTGCGGCAGGAGCTGAGTCAGGTATTCGACGTCGGCCAACTGGAGCTGGCCGGCGAAGTCGATGGCACGATCAAACTGGCCCGCGCCAGCGACGAACGGGTGAACGTGTTGTTGAAAGCCAACGCCAACGGCGTGAAGGCCGGCGACGGCTCGTCTGCGTTCGACCTGCAGCGCGCCACGCTGCAACAGACCGGCTTCGTCACGCTGCAGGGCCAGTCGCTGGGCAAGTTCGAGATCACCGAGTCTGGCGTCGACCTCGATGGGCAAGTCGCGGCCAGCGCCACCGGCTGGTACGACTTTCAACAGCAGGGGTTCAGCGCGGCCATCGACATCAAGCGGGCAGACCTGGGCTTCGCCGCCAGCCGTGCCGCGGCGCTGGGCGTCGAGGATCTGAAGCGCTATTCCGGCGCGATCGTCGGCAAAACAGTCGCGCAGCGCAGCGCCGCCGGGCAGCCGATCACGTCCAGCGGCGGGCTGACCACGCAGGGCCTCAGCGTCGACGCCAAGCCGCTGCTGGGCGGCGACGCGAAGCTCGACTGGGCGGGCCTGGCGCTGGCGGCCGATGGCCAAGGCCTGACGGTCGAGTCGCTCACGCTCGACAGCTCGGCCGCCAAGCTGAATGCCAAGTCCGTGCGCTGGCAATCGGGCGAGTCGATGGAGCTGAGCGCCGACGTGGACGCGTCGGCAGACTTGCGGCCGTGCCTCGACGCCGTCGCGCTCGTGGCCAGGCTCGACCAGCCGCCCGCCATCGCCGGCAAGTTTTCGCTCGCGAGCCACGTGAGCACCAGCAGCGATGTCGTGACGATCAAGGGCAAGGGCGGCATCGACCAGTTTGAGGTCGGCGCGGGCGAACAGACCCTCCGCGAGCCGCGCGTCGATTTCGAGCTCGACGCACAGCTCGATCAACCGAACGAGCGGCTGGCCCTCGGCCAGTGCACGCTGAAGTCGGCCCCGCTGACGGCCGAGGTCAGCGGGTCGGTCGATCAATACAAGACGACCAAGGTCCTGGCCCTGAAGGGCCGCTACGATGCCGGCTGGGACCAGGTGACCAAGCTGCTGCACGAGTTCGTGCCGACGACCGCTCAAACTGTGGTCGTCAAGGGCAAGAGCGCCAGCCAATTCGAGATTGCGGGACCGCTGAACGCGCCGGGCGCGACGTCGGCATTCCGCAACCTGACCGGCGGCACCGAGATCGGCTGGCCGTCGGCTGATGTGTATGGCTTGGCGCTCGGCGCCGGGAAGCTGGCCCCGGCCCTACGCGACGGGCAGTTCACGCTGCCGATGGCCACCATCCCGACCACCGACGGCAAGGTGAACGTCGGCTCGACCATCGACTTCACGCCATCCGAGCCGACGCTCAAGATCCCCGGGCGGCTACAGGTCCTCGACCGGGTCGCGATCACGCCGCAGCTCGGCCAGTCGCTGCTCAGCCGCATCAACCCGATTTTCATGCACGTGACGCGCATCGAGGGCCGGGCCTCGCTGCACACGCAGGACGTCCTGCTGCCGCTGGGTGAGTCGATCAAGCGCACCGGCAACGGGGCCGGCCAGCTCGATCTGGCCAGCGTCAAGATGCAACCGGCCGGCCTGCTGGGCCAGTTGGTGGCATTGGCCGGCGCCTCCACCGGGACCGACTACGCCGTGCAGTTCGGGCGCTGCGACTTTCAGATCAGCGAAGGCCGCATCCGCTACGACAATTTCAGCATGACGTTCCCGGAGAACTTCGACCTGATCTTCCGCGGCTCGGTCGGCTTCGACGAGACGCTCGACCTGATTGTCTCGGTGCCCGTGCGGGCCAGCCTGCTCGAAAAGCTGGGCGTCAGCGGTTCGGCCGCCCTGTTTGCCCGGCAGCTCGACGGCGTTCGCGTCGATATTCCGATTACCGGCACGCGCGATAAGCCGGTGCTGGAGACCGCCAAGGTCAACACCGAGAACCTGCTCAAGGGCCTGCTCAAGCCGGGCCAGCCGGACGAGGGCCTGGAGAAGGGGCTGGGCGATCTGCTTAAGGGCCTGGGCGGCAAGAAGGACAAGCCGAAGAAGAATCCGTGATCGACATCGGACCGCTCAAAGCTCGACTGCAGCAGTTTCTCGCCCGCCCGGGGGACGAGCTAGGCCGGCTGGCGCGCTTTGTTCGCTTTCAAATCAAGCTCTGGCGGTATTGCGCGCAGCGCCTGCGCGAGAACAACCTGGTGGCGATGAGCGCGGCGCTCTCGTTTCAAACCATCTTCGCCCTGATCCCCGCGCTGGTGCTGGCGTTTCTGGTCGCGCGGCGCGTCGGGGCGGTTGAGGACAGCAAGCGCGAGCTGCGGCGCTTTCTCGAACGCACCGGTTTCGCACAGATCGCCGTCGTGCAGGACCCCGACGCCCCGGCTACCACGCGGCCCGTCGAGCGCGAGCCGCCGGACATGGAGGTCATCAACGTCGCCGACCAGATCGTGTCGATCGTCGACCGGGTCGAGGGCAAGCTGACGTTCGAGCGGCTCGGGCCGATTGGTGGGGCGCTGCTGGTCTGGACGGCGTTGACGCTCATCACCACGCTCGAGCGCTCGCTCAACCGCATCTTCGGCGCGGCCCGCGACCGGTCGGTGACGCGGCGCGTGCTGCTGTACTGGTCGGTCATGACGCTCGGGCCGATCCTGCTGGCCCTGGCGAACTACCTGGGCAACCGGGCGATGCTGGTGGTCCACGAGATTGCGGTGCTGTCCTGGTTCATTGCGGCCATCGGCTGGCTCGGGCCGATGGTGGTGGGCGTGTTCGTGCTGGCGGCCGTGTACATCATGGTGCCCAACACGCCGGTCAGCTATCGCGCCGCGGCCGGCGGGGCCTTTGTCGGCGTGGTGCTCTGGCTGGTGGCCAAGTGGGGCTTCTCACAATACGTGCAGCACCTGGTCGTCAAGGGCAATCTCTACGGCGTGCTGGGCGTGTTCCCCCTGTTCATGATGTGGCTGAACCTGTCGTGGATGATCGTGCTGTTCGGGGCCGAGCTGGCTCACACCGCCTCGCACCTGAGCCGGGTCGAAGCGGCCGACCGCGAGGAGCTGAGCCTGCTCTCGCCGCTCGATGCGTTGGCGGTGACGCTGGCCGTCGCCCGTAACTTCGAGACAGCCGGCGGCCCGCTGCCGCTCGACCGCATTGCCGTCACCACCAGCCTGCCCGCCGAGCACGCCCGCTGGCTGATCGACCGGTTGTCGCAGCGCGGCGTGCTATGCTCCGTCAACGGAGAGTCCGCCGAGCGCTACACCCTGGCCCGGCCGGCGGCACGCATCCCGCTGACCGAAGTCCTCGACCTGGCCGAGCTGCGTCGTAGCGCCCAGGCCGCCGATGGCGACCCCATCGAAGCCACCGTCGCCCGCATCCAATCGCGAATGAACGCCACCGTGTCCGAGCTCTCGCTGGCCGATGTCCTGCAGCTCGATGAGCCCCGCAGCCCACCGGAGCGCGGCCATCCGAACGACAAAGCGGCAATGCCCGCGCGCGGCGAGCCGGTGGCGCAGCAGTGATGACCGAGCGCTGGCGAGCATCAGTTTTCTCGCCTTGGATCAACTGGCGTATAATCTGTCGGCCGAATCGGGAGTTCGAACATGCCCGTACATGACTGGACGCGGGTTGAGGCCGGCATCTTTCACGCCTTTCACGTGGCGTGGATTCCGCAGCTCCAGTCGGTACTTAATGGTGGGCTGTTGCCGGCCGGCTATTACGCGCTGGCCGAGCAGCACTTTGGGCGGGCCGTCGCAGACCTGCTTACGCTGCACGCCAGTCCAGCCGATCGGAACGGTTTGCCGCGCGTGTCCGCTGACGGCGGGACGGCGGTGGCCGATGCGCCGCCCCGGGTCCGCCGCCGCCAAACGCTGGACCCTGCCGGGCGCGGCCGACCGCGCACGCTGGCGATCCGTCATGTCAGCGATCATCAGCTCGTGGCCATTCTCGAGATCCTGTCTCCGGCCAACAAGGATCGCCGCACTTCGGTCGACGAGTTCGCCATGAAGGCAGTCGATGCGCTCGAGCGCGGCGTACACGTGCTCTTGGTCGATCTATTCCCGCCCGGTCCGAGTGATCCGCACGGAATCCACGAGGTGATCCAGAGGGAGCTGGCCCAGGCCGATCAGACTTACGACTTGCCGCCCGACGAGCCGCTCACGCTGGCCAGCTACGAAGCGGATAGCCGAATCGAGGTCTACCTGGAGCATGTCGCGGTCGGGGGAAGCTTGCCCGACATGCCGCTGTTCCTTGGGCGCGGCCACTACGTCAACGTCCCGCTGGAGGCGACGTATGCAGCCGCGTACGGCGGAGTTCCCGCCTTCTGGCGCGAAGTGTTGGAGGAGCACCGGCCGCGAGTCTGAGTGGGTGCTGCCGGGCAAGTTTTGCAGCCTTCAAGACCCCGGCCTTGGCGGCACGGGGTTCTGATTGCGCACGGCCGTCAGCGAGCCGTCCATGCCGGCGACGTAGGCGGTGCCGTCGTCGTCGACGGCCACCGCAGCCATGACGTAGAAGCCGGGCGTGGCTTGGTATTGCCATAGGAGCGTGCCGTCGGCCGCGTCCATGACGCTCAGCAGGCCGATGTTCGAGCAGACGTAGACGCGGTCGCGGCGCTCGGTGGGCGGGATGGGGAACCGGCCGGCCGGGCATTCGACGTCCCACAGCTTCTGGCCGTCAGCGTCGTACTTGGCAACGCGGTCGTTCGTGCCGCGGGTGTAGAACGAGCGGCCGTCTTCGGACAGGCCGATGCCCGAGACGTCTTTGGCGATGGTCGCTTCGAGCTTGCCCTCCTTCGAGTACCAGCCCAACCGATAGCCGCGGTCGCAGACGAACAGCTTGTCGGCGATGGCGATCGGTCCGCAGTCGGCCGGCGCGTAGTAGCGGGCGGCTTTCTCCACGCTTGAGCTCGGGCCGAGCGATTTCCACTTGACCGAACCGTCGCTGCGATTGAGCGCGTAGACGTAGCCGTCCCACGCGCCGAACACGAGCAGATCATCCCACACACATGGCTTGCACTCGATGCTGTAGTCGGCCCGCTCGAACGTCCAGCGTGGCTTGCCGTCGGCCAGGCCGAGCGCGTGCATCCGGCCGCCGTTGTCACCAATGAAGACCGTGTCGCCGTCGATCAGCGGCGCGCCGTAGAGGGGCTGCGTGGTCTCGAATGTCCACAGCGGCCGACTATCGATTCCGTGCGCGTATACGTTGCCGTCGCCTGCGCCAAACACGATTTGGGTAGGTCCGATGGCGGGCGCCCCCAACACCTCGGCCTTCGCACCGAACACCAAATACTCGGGATGCTCATTGAAGACCATCCCATCGTTGCACGCGACCGCGATCCGGCCGGTCTGCACGGACGTCGTAGTCGCTCTGATAGCCGCAGTCGGCGACGGGTCACGGGTAAGTCGTTCCATCGACGCTCGTTCCACGACAACGGTCTTCGCCATGAGCTCGTTCGTGCCGTCCGGTAGCCGGGCACGCACAGTCAGCAGGTGGACGCCGGGTACCAGATCCGGGATCGGCAGCCTGTAGTCTCCTGCATCTCCACGAGGCGACGATTGCACCTCGCGACCGTTGATGAGGAAGGTCAAAGTCGACTCGACGGCGGTCTCGTTGTGAAACCGCACAACCGCGCGAACGTCAGATTCGTTGCGGAAGGGCGTGGCGAGCGAGAGCGATCGTCGGATTCGCTGCCTGGCGATCGGCTTCTCGAGTAGCTTGCGCATCCGCCGGCCGCGAGCGTCGGGCGAATCGTCCTTCTCGTCGTTGAGATACCGGTACGCCACGCGCAGCACGCCATCCTGCACGCTGACGATGCTGTAGCCTGAGTTCGGTCCGAACGTCGAGCCGCCCATGACGCCGTCGATGCCGTCGATGTTCTTGTGATTCACGGCGTGGCCGTGGCCGTAGAGCATCAGCACGACGTTGTAATTGCGCAGCAGGTCGATGAACGTATCCTTCTCGGCCGGGGCGAATTCGTTGATGTCGGGTTGGTGGTGGAAGAAGATGAAGACCGGCGTGCCTTGCGGCATGCGCGCGAGGTCGTTCTGAAGCCACGCGCGGGTCTTGGCGTCGAAGCCAGGCAGCGGCTCGGCCGGCGAGGCGCTCGACAGGCCGACGAAGTGGCAGCCGAACCGATCGAACGAGTAGTTCTCGCCCCCGTGCCGCTTGCGCATGATGTGGTACATCGGCACCCAGGTGTTGTCGTGGTTGCCGGGCACGACGTAGAGCGGGCAGGGCATCTTCTCGAACGCCTTCTCGAACAGCTCCCAGGTGTCATCGATCACGCCGTACTCGGTCAGGTCGCCGGTCACGATGGCAAACGACGGGGCCGGCACGGTCAGGTCGAACGGCTTCATGTACTGAGGCTTGGCCGCCTCCTCGCAGATCCACGCAATCGTGTCACCGCCGCGCAGCGGACCCGGCTCGCCTTCGCGCAGCAGGTGCGGGTTGATGTGCGTGTCGGACAGGTGAAGGAACGTGAAATCTGGGATTTCCGATTTCCGATGTCCGATTTCCGGTTGTGTGGCGGCAGCGGGCGGATCGGCAGGGGTTGCGGGCGGCGTTGCGACGCAGGCCAAAACGAAAATCACGATTGGAAGCCGCGTGGTCAACATGCCCCCCCTGCGGCGGTCGTCGAAACGACGACCGGGCACGATACGAAGAAATCGCCTCACACGTCGATGCATCGGCTCGCCCCCTTCGCGCGGTAGCTCGAAGTTCGAGCCATCCGCCCGGCAGGGCGCGTGATCGTAGCCACGGACTTCGGTTCCTGGACGCCGCGCCCTCATTCTTGTCAGCCGGCAGGTAGGGCGGACGCCGGCACACGGGGATTGCCGGCTTTCGTCCGCCCTCCGGGCGGGGAAACTCACGGCTGGTGCACCGGGGGCTGGAAGCCCCCGGCTACGATCGTGCGGCCTGCCGGGTGAAATGCGAGGGCGTGTGCTGATACTCTGCACAGTCCGGCGCTCCACGTGGTTCAGGCTCGGCGCGACGGGACCTCCGGGTTCCGATCGCGTCCTTCGCTCCGGTCGGCCAGTACCCGCCGCAGCACCGAGTGCCGATCGCGTTCGCCCAGCATCTGGCCGGTCGAGAACCCGAGAATCGCGATGAAATTCAGCGGCATGGCCAGCAGGATGATGACGGCGCGATGGTCGCGGGCCCGCACGAACAGGTCTTTGCGCATGATGGTCCAGGCGGCCATGCGTTCGATCCGGGGGAATCTTAGCGTCGTCATCGGTCCGATCGGAAGGATCGCTTGCCCGTGCTGCCGAGAGAGAATCGCGTGGTCTGCACGGGCAAGCAAACGGCCGCTTGCCCATGCCACCCGTTGACGCGCGCTCACGACGATGCGCTGCGCGCCACGCGCTTGGCGGTGTTCGCGGGGCCCGACGACGAGCGTGGCATGACCCAGACCGAGTCTTCTGATGCGTTCGGTGCGGCGAGATCGACCATCGAGCGGCCGGCCGGCTGCGTGGCCGGCGCCGGCGCCAAGCGCAGGCGGTTGATGCCGTCGAGCGCCGCGACTTTGTAGCACTCGGCCAGCGTCGGATAGTTGAACACGCTGCGGATGAAGTACTCGATCTCGCCGCCAAAGGCCATGACCGCTTGCCCGATGTGGACCAACTCGGTGGCGCCCTCGCCGATGACGTGCACGGCCAGCAGCTTGTGCGTCTCCTGGTCGAACAAAAGTTTCAACAGGCCGCTCTCGTCGCCGATGAGCTGGCCGCGGGCGATCTCGCCGTAGCGGGCGATGCCCACCTCGTAGGGCACGAGCTTCTGGGTCAGCTCTTGCTCGTTGGGGCCGACCATCGAAATCTCGGGGATGGTGAAGATGCCGTAGGGCAGGAGCTTCCGCTCCGACACGACGTCGCCGCCGAAAGCGTTCACCGAGGCCAGCCGGCCCTGCTCCATGCTGGTCGAGGCCAGCGACGGGAAGCCGATCACGTCGCCGGCCGCGTAGATGTGCGGCACGTCGGTCCGGTAATGATCGTCGACTTTCAGCCGTCCGCGCTCGTCGGCCGCCAGCCCGGCGGCTGACAGGTTGAGGCGGGCCGTGTTGCCCACTCGCCCGACCGTGTAGAGCACGGTCTCGGCCTGGAGCCGCTTCCCGCTTTCGAGCACCGCCTCGACGATGTCGGCGGCCGGGACGATGGACGCAACCTTTTCGCCCAGCCGAAGCCGCACGCCCATCGCCCGCATCTGGTATTGCAGGGCCTCGGCGATCTCGGCGTCCAGAAACTCGAGCAATCGCGGGCGGCCATCAATCAGCGTCACGCGGACGCCCAGGGCCGCCATCATGCAGGCGTATTCCGTGCCGATGACGCCCCCGCCGATGATCATCATCGAGCGCGGCAGCCGCCTGAGCCGAAGCAACCCGTCGGAGTCGATCACGCGCTGGTCATCGAAGGGCACATCGTCGGGGCGAGCGGGCGTGGTGCCCGTGGCGATGACGAAACAGTCGGCGCTGATCCGCTCGTCGCCAGCGCTGCCGATGACCATCAAGGTGTTCGGGTCGGTAAAGGCCGCCAGGCCGGTCATGCAGGCCACGTTGTTCCGCTGCATCTGGGCCTTGATCACGTCGACTTCGGTGCGGATGACGTGCTCGCAGCGGTAGATCAAGTCGGCCATGGTGATGTCGCGCTTGACCTGATAGCTGGCGCCGTACACGCTGCGCATGCGCAGGCCGGTCAGGTGGAGGACCGCCTCGCGAATGGCCTTGGACGGAATCGTGCCGGTATTGGTACACACGCCGCCGGTGCAGCGCGACTCGATCAGAACCACGCGCTTGCCGAGTTTAGCGGCGCTGACCGCAGCCTTCTGGCCGGCCGGGCCGCTACCGATAACTGCCAGATCGAAATGAGCTTGCATTCGTCGTGCTCGCGAAGACGTTGCCGTCATCATCGGCCGACGAGCCGACGCGGTCAACCCTGAATGGTGACGGGACGCCCACCGCGATCTGTTTGCGGCTGGGCACCCCTGACGCTCTCTCGGCAATCCTGAGCGCGCGCTGGTGTGAAGGCCGCACGAGCGACCGCATGCGCTTCCGGCGGTGCCATCGGCTCGGGCTTGGCTGGATCGGTGACGTGGCAGCGGTTTCGCCCGGCGCGCTTGGCGGCGTAGAGCTGTTCATCAGCCCGCTTGAGCAGCTCGTGCACGGCCGGCCGAAGCAGGGCGCGCTCGCAAGCGGCGCCGCCGATGCTGGCGGTGACGGAGAGCGATTGACCCTCATGTTCGACGCGGAGGGCGGCAATGGCGGCCCGGAGCCGCTCGCCCACGACGGCCACTTGCTCGGCGTTCGTTTCGGGAGCGACGACGATAAACTCCTCGCCGCCGTATCGCGCTACAAAGTCAATCTTGCGGCACCGCCCCACGAGCGTCCGCGCCACCGCCTGTAAGACCACGTCGCCGGCCGCGTGTCCGAAAGTGTCGTTGAAGCGTTTGAAGTGGTCTACGTCGATCATCAGCACGGCCAGCGGCCGGGCGCCGCGAATGGCCCGTTCGATCTCGAGCGGCCACAACTCGTCGAACGCCGCCCGATTGTGGATTCCCGTCAGTCTGTCCTGGAGGACCTTGCGGTTGAGCTCTTCGTTCTTCGCCTGAATTTCACGGTTTTCGAGTTGCGTGGCCAGGCTCAGCTCGGCCATGCGCTCCTGCGCCTCGGCCTGAATCTCGGCGAAAGACTGAACCGCCTCGGTCTGGATCGAGAGCACGTTACCGAATGCCTGCCACTCGGCGGCAATCGTGCTGAACAGGCGCTCCCAGGCGCGATCCCGGATCGAGAATAGCTCGGCGACCGTCGCGGCCACGTGGGCGACTTGTGCCGCGTCGTGTTCGCGCCGTTCGCAGATCAGCCGGGCAATGAGATGGGCGGCGTACACCAGGCGGATGAGCACCGGCAGGGGGGCGTCCGCCGCGTGCGGGACGGTTGAGTCCAGTCGGCGGTGTCCTGCGACGGCTTGGCACAGGGCCGGCGGGAGTTGCCAGTCCGCCAGAAGTGCGGCGCCCAGGGCGGTGTGCGTGCCGCCCAGGACTTCCTGCTCGATGTCCAGCAGCTCGCGGCCGGTCTCACGGAAACGTCGCAGCACGCCGGCGTACTCGTCCGGTACAGCACAAGCCAAGACGAGTTTGCCGATCTTGGCCAGCAGTCCGGCCATGAAGGCCTCATCCGAGTCGTGCGCCGCTGTCTCGCGCGCGATCGCGCGGCTGCTGACACCGCACGCGAGCGACTGCGACCAGAACCGGTCGAAGTCGAAGCCCGCGCACGCGGCGCGGCGCTCGGTCGAGAGCAACGAGAACGACAGCGCCATCATCTTGACGCCGCGCAGCCCGATCAGCGGAACGGCCTGTTGCAGGGCTGCCACTTGTCGGGGCAGTCCGGCCGCGGGTGAGTTGACGAAGCGCAGGAGCTTGAGCGTCAATGCCGGATCGGCGCCGATGACTTCGGCCAGTTCGCGAAACGAGACGTCTTCCTTTCGGACGAGGTCGAGGACGCGCAGCGCCACGGCGGGGGGTGTCGGCAACCGCTCGGCTCGTTTGAGGCGCTCGAAGAGCTGTTTCGACATTCAATAGCCCCTTCGAAACTCCGCCGCCGGACGGAAGCGTACCCGGAACACGGCACATCTAGCGTAACATTCGTCGGAAGGAAGCGAACGGTCGTGCGCCGCCCTCAGCCCCCGATATCGGCGGTACGGAGCCTCGGCATCAGTCCGAAGTCGATCCGAGCCCCACCCAGCGCGGGTCTCCCGATGTTACGTACGGAGAACTACTGAGGTGCTATCGGTATCGAACGAGACAGACTCAGCGATCCGGTCGCGCGATTATTAGAACCAAGCGGCATCGGGCCGAATTCCCGCCCGTGCTCCGGTTGGCATGGCCCACGCCGGTCGTCCTTACGGATCGGATTTGGATGGCGGCGTCGGTGGCGAGAGGTCGGCGAGCTTGTCTCGCAACCGGGCCGCCTCTTCGTATCGTTCCTCGCGCACGGCGTCGCTCAGCTCGCGGCGAAGCTTCACGAGAGGTTCCTCAGGAATTCGTCCGGCGATCTCCTCTCTCAAGGCTTCGAGGAACTTCACTTCCGCCGAGCTTTTGTAGGCGTCTTCCTGATCGTAATGTTCCAGGTGCGCGCGGATGTCGGCCAAGCCTGAGTCGATCTGAGCCAGCGCCGTGCGCAGCGCCCCGTCGCCCAGCGATTGATACACCTTGGCCCGCGTGTGCATCATCATGACGTAGGGCCGCAGCGGCACGAAGCGCAGCCGGTCAGGCTGTTCCTCGGCGTAGTTCAGGCACAGGTCGATGGTTGCCAAGCTGTAGCCAGTGTCGCGCTCGACGCGGTCGAACTCTTCGAGCACGAAGTAGCACAGGTAGCGCTGATAGAAGGTGTTCATCTCCTCGCCCAGCGCGCGGCACTCGGCCTGCGAGAGCTGAAAACCCAGCGTCGTGCCGTTGCGCTGCTCATACCTCTGCAGCTCGTGCCGGTGGAAGTCGACCAGCGAGTCGAATTCGTGCGGACGCTGGCCATCCGGACGGCCGTCGGGCTCCATCTGGAGCAGCCCGAGATCAACCCGCATCTGCAGCTTGACGCGTCCGTCGGCGCCGATAATCTTTCGGACCGAGATCTTGTCGGACTCGTAGGGCCAGTCTTCGATCAGTTTGCTCAGGTCTGGGGGCGACACGACTTCCTCACTGACTACGCGCTGCAAAACGCCTGCGTCGCCCGATTCTAGGACGCGCGATCGTGGCGATTCAAGCCATAAACTGTACGATGTTTGCATGAGTCGGGACGATGCCCTTGACGAATTGGACCTGGATTCGGACGAGCCGGAGCTGCCGGACGACGACGACGTCCAGCGTGAGGACGATGGCTCGACGCGGCAGGTCCGCCTGCGGGTCCGCCGGCGAATGCTGGGCCGGCGGCTTGACAAGTATCTGCATGGGCGGCTCCCGCGGCTGTCCCGCACGGTCATTCAGCGGCTCATCAAGCTGGGTGAGGTCACCGTGAATGGCCTGCCGGCCAAGCCGAGCTATGAGCCTGACGCCGGCGACATCATCGAGGTCCGGGTCCCGCCGCCCGAGCCGGTCGACGTTATCCCAGAGAACATTCCGCTCAATATCCTCTACGAAGATGACTGGATGCTGGCCATCAACAAGCAGCCCGGCATCATCTGTCATCCAGCCCGAGCCACCCAGAAGGGGACGCTGGCCAATGCGCTGGCGTTTTACTCCAGTTCGCTGTCGCACGGTGACGACCCGTTTCGGCCAGGCATCATCCACCGGCTCGACAAGAACACGACCGGCGTCATGCTGGTCGCCAAGACCGACGAGGCGCATTGGCGGCTCGGCCTACAATTCGAACGGCGAACCATTGACAAGGTCTATTTCGGCATCGTCGAAGGCAGTCCGTCGCGAGACGGTGACATCATCGACAAGCCGCTGGTCGCCCACCCGACCATCAAGGACCGATATATCGTGCTGGGCTTCCCACAGCGGTCGATGCTGTTCAAGCAGGCGGTCACCCGCTACGAGGTGGTCGAGCGCTTCAACGGCTACTCGGTTGTACACATGCACCCCAAGACCGGCCGCACGCACCAGCTTCGGGTTCATATGTCTTACATCGGCCATCCGATGATGGGCGATACCAGCTACGGCGGTCACCTGGTCAGTGAGCACGACCTGACCGGAGCCGGCTCGACCGACCCGCTGATCACGTATCAGAGCCTGCATGCCTTCCGGATCACGTTTGTGCACCCGATCAAGGAGATGTCGATGACGATCGAGGCCCCGTTGCCGGCGAATTTGCAGCACATCGTTGACATGCTGCGCAAGCATCGGCCGGGCGACGACTGACGATTCGCCTTGACGATGCGACGGGTTATCATGGCCGGGCGCCTTGTAGCCCAAGGTGGGTGGCATGCCCAAGCGGAGCGCGGGCATGACGGAGCATCGAACCTCTTCATGGCCGCGCTTCGCTTGGCCATGCCACACCGATGGATGAACACGCAACGCGTGACCTCCCGGCGCCCGCGCGATAGGCTATGAAACGCTCGCAGATCAATGCTGCCATTCGATTTGCGATCGAGTTGGCGGAGTCGCACCGTTTCGCGCTGCCGCCACTGGCACATTGGACGCCCGCCGACTGGGCCAAGCGCGGCGCCGAGTACGACGAGATACGGCGGGCCCGGCTCGGCTGGGACGTGACCGATTTCGGCCAGGGCCGGTTCGATCGCCTGGGCCTGACGCTGCTGACGATTCGCAATGGCGTGCCCGGCATGCCGCGGTCTAAGCCGTACTGCGAGAAGCTGCTGTTTGTCCGTCCCGGCCAGGTGACGCCGCTGCACTTTCACTGGCACAAAACCGAGGACATCATCAACCGCGGCGGCGGGCGGTTGGTCTGCGAAGTGCACGCATCGAGTGCCGACGAGCGGCCGGACTCCGCGCCGTTGAGCATCTTATGCGATGGCCACCGCCGGCAGGTCGCCTCGGGCGGGCTGATCGTGCTGGGTCCGGGTGAGTCGATCACACTGACGCCGCGCGTCTACCACTCGTTCTGGGCGGACCCGGCCGGTGGGGCTGTGCTGGTTGGCGAAGTGAGCAGCGTGAACGACGATCAGCGCGACAATCGCTTTCTCGACCCGCTCGGCCGGTTCCCGACCATCGACGAAGATGAGCTGCCGGGCTGGTTGTTGTGCTCCGAATACCCGGCGGGAGCGGGATGACGCTCGGCTCGCCGCGCGAGGTGTCGTACGGCGTCCAAGGTCAATTGAGGATCCGGGCGCACGCGGCTCGGATGGAACGGTATGAGTCCCCCGCGATCACAACGCGTATCGTGGTTCATGCTGCTCGGCTTGTTGGTGGGGGTCTTGATATTCAAAGGCAAATACGTGCCGGGCCTCACCCGCGCGCTCCTCAGTTACCCTTTCTGGCTGCCACTCATGCCGATCATCATCGTCACGGTTGCCGTGTGGTGGCGTGAGCGGCGCCGCGTCCCGGCTGGGCATTGCTGGAATTGCCGTTATGACCTGACCGGCAATGTCTCGGGCGTCTGCCCCGAATGCGGAAAGGCGGCGTTCACACGTCCGGGCAACACGCCGTGACCTATGCGGATCAGCCATCGGTTCTACCGACAAACCTTTCCCGAGATCGACCGCTTTCCATCCGAACGCGATGCCACGCTGGCACTGGAGCGGGCAGGTATCTATCGCTTCTGGGCCGGGACGCTGGCGGGCCTCTTCTTCGCACCAGTACTGCCGATGATGATCATCGAAGCGCTTTGGAGCGCGCCATCACCCATGCTCGCGATCCTGCTGCAGGTCAGCGGCGCAGGGCTCGGCTTCCTTGCTGTCGTCGTTCTGTGTCGTCGCAGCATCCAGCGCTCGCTCCGCCAGCAGCTTCGTGCCCGCGGCGAGGCGGTCTGTCTGCGCTGCGGCTACGACCTGACGGGAAACGTGTCGGGCGCCTGTCCGGAGTGCGGCGGAGCTGTGGCATAGAACCGCGTATCAGCCGGCGAGTTCCAAATAAGCGCCGTGGCGCGATCGCCCTCGTGCCCGCCCCTTGGCGGGGCGGGTTCTGATGGCCGGGTTGCGGCCTTCTCGGCCGCAGATTCTGGCGTTTTGAGCAACGGCGAGCCGTTGCTATCATCGAGGGTTGCGACTGGTGCGCTTAATGTTCACTGGTTTGACCGAACGTCGGCAACTGTCATGGCCCAAGGTGATGAAACCGACCTCACGCGCATTTTGAGCGAATGCGGCCATCGTGAGGGCGCGTTGGCCGAACTTCTGCCGCTGGTTTACGACGAGCTGCGCCGGATCGCCCAACGCCGGCTCAGTTCGGAGCGGCCCGATCACACGCTGCAGGCCACAGCACTGGTGCACGAGGCCTACTTGCGGCTGGTCGGAAACGCCGACCTGCACTGGTCGAGCCGGGCCCACTTTTTCTCGGCCGCGGCCGAGGCGATGCGGCAGATCCTGATCGATCACGCCCGTGCCCGTGGCTGTCAGAAGCGCGGCGGTCAGCGTTCACGAATCCCGCTTGACCTGGTGAACGTGGCCGAAGTGGTCGACCTGGACACGATTCTGACGCTGGACGAAGCCATTTCTCGCTTGGAGAAGGACGATCCGCTGGCCGCGAAAGTCGTCCGGCTGCGGTTTTTCGCGGGACTCAGCGGCGACGAAACGGCGTCGGTGCTGGGGCTGTCACCCAGTACGGTGGACCGCAACTGGACGTACGCCCGAGCATGCTTGTTCCGCAGGCTGAAGGGGACTGAGGCTGGGTCCTAGTCCCTGTGGACGCCCAGCTCGCGGGCACGTTCTGCGCAGAGTGACCGGCGAGGTGCATGCTTGGAGACGCAAGTACGTGAACATCTGAAGTCGATCCTGAGCGCGGCGCGGCAGGTGCCGCGCGAGCGACGCGATGATTATCTGGCGCGTGCGTGCGCTGCCGATGCAGACGGTCAGGCACTTTGCGCTCAGGTCAAGGCACTGTTGCAGGCGCTGGACGATGCCGGCGAGTTCCTGGTCGATCCGCCGGCTGTCTCGCAAACACTGACCGGCGAGCAGCCGCGCAGGGCCGAGGGGCCGCTTGAAGACATCGGCGCGTTGGTCGGTCCTTACAAACTGCTGCAGCGAATTGGCGAGGGCGGGTTCGGCGTCGTGTACATGGCGGAACAGGAGCAACCGGTACGCCGCCGGGTGGCCCTGAAGGTCATCAAGCTCGGGATGGACACGCGCCAGGTGATCGCCCGCTTCGAGGCCGAGCGCCAGGCGCTGACCATGATGGACCACCCCAACATTGCCCGCGTGCTCGATGCCGGATCGACCGTGCACGGCCGGCCCTACTTCGTGATGGAATTGGTGCGCGGCGTTCCGATCACCCGCTATTGCGACGACAACCGGCTGACGCTACCGCAGCGGCTCGACCTGTTCGCCCAGGTCTGCCAGGCCGTTCAGCACGCCCATGCCAAGGGCATCATTCACCGCGACCTGAAGCCCTCCAACGTGCTGGTGACCATGAACGACGAGCGGCCGCTTCCCAAGGTGATCGACTTCGGCATTGCGAAGGCCACCGGCCCCAAGCTGACCGAGCGGACGCTCTTCACCGAGTTTGCCGCCATAATCGGCACGCCCGCCTACATGAGCCCCGAGCAGGCCCAGATGAGCGCGCTCGACGTCGACACGCGCGGCGATGTCTATTCGCTCGGCGTCCTGTTATACGAGCTGCTCACCGGGACGACGCCGTTCGAATCCGAGGTCCTGATGCAGAGCGGACTGGCGGAAATGCAGCGCATCATTCGCGAGGTCGAGCCGCCGCGGCCATCGATCCGCGTTTGCGGCTGGCATACGCAAGCTGGATGGCATGGCCAAGCGCAGCGCGGCCGTGCTGCCACGGGCGCACCTGAGCATGGCCGAGCCTTTGGCTCCGCTATGGCATCCTCGTCGGCGGTGACCGTCGCCCAATTTCGCCGCACCGACCCATCGACGCTCATCCGGTCCATTCGAGGCGAGCTCGATTGGATCGTCATGAAGTGCCTCGAGAAAGACCGCACGCGGCGCTACGACACGGCCAGCGGGCTGGCTGCGGACGTTCAGCGGTTCTTGCGTGATGAACCCGTGCTGGCCGGCCCGCCCACAGCCGCGTATCGGCTCAGGAAATTCTTGCGGCGCAGGCGGCGATGGGTCGTGGCCGCCTGCGTTTTCGTGTTGGCGGTGACGCTCGGCATGGCCGGCACGATCTGGCAGTCGCTGCGCGCCCGAAGTGCGGAACGAGAGGCGGTGGCCATGGCCTCCACGGCACTGGCCGCCCAGCAGAGCGAGGCCGACCAGCGGCGCCTGGCCGTCGACCGCGCGGAGCGCGCCGAGCAACTCGCCTACAGGCTCGGGCTGGCCGCGGCCGAGAGCGCCATCGCCCGCGGCGACCACGCCACCGCGCGCCGAGCGCTCGACTCCGCTCCGCCGCCTATGCGCGGCTTCGAATGGAACTACCTGCAATACGAGTCGGACCGTAGCGAGCGAACGCTCCGTATCGACCTTGGGCCGGGCGACAGCAGCACTGTGCGCTGTGCCATTTCAGAAGATGGCCGCATCGCTGCGGCCGTCCGGCCGGGTTCTACGAGCATCGCCTTCTTCGATCTGATGGGCGGACGGTCGATCCGCCAGCTCACGGCGCCGGCACCACTCGATCATGTCACGCTCGCGGCCCAGGGCGCGTCGGTCATCGCCGGCGGCGCGGACCGAACGCTTCATCTGCTGGATGCCGCCGGAGGGCGCGTGCTCTGGCAAGGCGCTGGTCATTATCGCTGCGTCGGCAACCAAATGGTCGTCTGCAGCGGTAACCCGGCCACGCTCACGATACTTGATGCCGCGTCGGGCAGCGTGACGCGGACCGTCGCGCCACAGCATGCGTTCGCGGCATGCGCCGTGTACTTGACCAGCGACCTGCGTCTGGCAGCCTTGGTCCGCAGCGACTACTTTGACGTCCTTGATCTGGCCAGCGGTCAAGTCACGTGGCAGGGACAGGGGCAGGCACTCGGATTCACACCCGATGACCGCTGGCTTCTGAATGTGCGTCTGGCCCTGCCGGACAGCAGCGTCGAGCTACTTGACGCGCAAACGGGCGAGACCATCGAGTCGATGCCGCTGCGCGGGCGACTCGCGGCGCACGCGGTGTCGGCGGATGGCTCGCTTGCGCTGCGGACGCTCGGCGGCCCGCTCAACCTGTTCCACGTACCGACCCTCGAGCCGATGGCCGCGCTCGGAACACTGCCCCGCGCCGACACCGTGCTCTCGTTTGCCGACGACGGACGGCTGATCGCGGCCTGCGGCGACGGCGTGAGGGTCTATCCGCCACGAGTCAGCCCGAACCCGCTCCGTCTGCCGCATGGCGCCGGCTACAGCTCGGCCATCTCGCCGTGCGGCCGATACGCGGCTTCGGGAGAGTGGGGCGCCGTGCAGATGTACGACGCAGCGACGGGCACGCCCCTCTGGTGCGCCAACCCTTCGCTGTGGTTTCAGTTTGCTTTGGCGTTCAGCCCGGACAGCCGGCTCGTCGCGTGCCAGGCGCGGCGCGGCACCATTGCCTTGCTTGACGTGCAGTCCGGTGCGATGCAGCGCACGTTTGATTGCGGCATCGAGCGCGGCGTGCTCGTTAATGCGCTGGCGTTCTCGCCCGACGGGTCAAAGTTGGCCGCTGGCTTCACCGACGGAAAAGCCCGTATCTACACCCTTGCAGCACCCGACACTGGGCCCGCCATCGTGCTGGATGCGCCCTCGGATGAGCTACCGGAGCGTGCGCTCGGCGCTGTAGGTGGATTGGCGTTTTCGCCCGACGGCGCGCGGCTGGCGACGGTCAGCGGCTTGGCCGTGCTCGACGACGGTTGGACGTGCCATCAGCGTGGTGTGCCCGGCATCGTCCGCGTCTGGCGCTTGGACCGGCCGGACCGCGCCGTCTGGGAGGCCGGCGGCGCCGGGAACGTTTTAGCGTTCCATCCGCAGGACAACGTGCTGCTGACGGGGAGCTTGCTGACGCCACTCGTGGTTTGGGACGCGACCAGCGGCGCGCGCCTGGCCGAGCTCGTGTCGACGGGCGATCGGCCGAGCGCCCTCGCATTCACACCCGACGGCTCACGGCTTGCCGTCGGCTGTGCGTTCGGCCTCCAGATCTGGGACGGCGACGCGATCACCGCCTCGCCGGAGGGGCCGGCGCCACTCGTGACGATTCCGACGGTCGCGAGCCCCGACTGGCTTGCCCTTCAGTTCTCAGTGGATGGCAAGGCCCTGGTTTGCAGCGGCGGACCGTCCGGAATCGTGCGCTACGATACCGTTCAGCCAGCGCACGAAGTGACACGTGAGCGTGCCATGACCCGCAGCGCCATGGCGGTCTATCGCGAACTGTTGGCCGGCCGGCCCGCCCCGATGCTCGCCAGCAACGAGCTGGTGGCCAAAGTTCAAGCTCATCCCTCGCTCGACTCGGCCTTGCGGCAACACGCCGTGGCCTGCGTCCGCGGTCTGGGCGAGCACGTGCGCGTCCAGTTGAATCTCGCGGCGGTCTGCATTCAGGACCACTACCGCGGATACGCGTGCGATTGGACGACAGCCCTCGCGCGGGCCGAACTGGCCCATCGCGTCTGGCCGGACGAGCCGCTGACGCTCTTGACGCTCGGTCAAATCTACCACTTCGTCGACCGGCACGCTGACGCCGTCGCCACGCTGCGCCGCGCGGACGAAGTCATGCGGAGCCTGGGCTTCGACGACGATGTTGACCTGTGGGCCACGCTGGCCATGGCGCATCACAAACTCGGGCAGATCGCCGAATCCCAAGCTGCGCTCCGGCATGCCCGCGAGGTCAGCCCCGGCGACGCTGGCGCCGCACTGAAAGCTGCCGTCCAGCTCGTCGGCGGTCATTGAGGCAATCCCGCCTGATGCTCGCCGCGCCCCGTTCTCGCTTGATAGGCGTCGCCGTTCATTGCGGGCTGCGAGCGGGCCGGCCGTCGCACGGGTCAATCAGTTGCCGGACAAGGAGCCAATCATGCGCACCGTTTCGCGTCGTGCGGCCGTACTGGTCGCGATCGGAATCACTGCTTCAACTTCCACTGGCCAAACGCCGCTTGGCGCCGCGTTTACGTACCAAGGCCGTCTTGAGCTGGACGGTTCGGCCGTGGACGGTTCGGCCGACTTTCAGTTCACGCTCTGGGATGCCGAAGGCGGCGGGTCGCCGCCGGCTGGGGGCAGCCAAGTTGGCGCCGCGGTCTCGTCCAGCAACGTGCCGATGGACCAGGGTCTGTTCACCGTGCCCATCGACTTTGGCGTCGCGGCCCTGAATGGCGATGCGCGCTGGCTGCAGGTCGCCGTCCGCTCGCCAGCTGGGAGCGGCCCGTATCAAACGCTGGCGCCCCGGCAGCCGCTGAGCGCCACACCGTACGCAGTTCAGACGCGAGGGATCTACGTGGACCCAAACGAGCGGGTCGGCATCGGTACGCTGAGCCCGCTGGCAGCCGTGCACATCTTCGGCGGCAACCTGCGTGTTGATAACGGCGAGATTCAGAGTTGGGGACCGATCACACTTAGTCCTGATGTAGACCAAAGCGGCGACGACGTGATCCGCTTCCTGGACAACCTCGGCGGGGAGCGCATGCGCATCGATTCATCCGGGGCGGTCGGGATCGGGACCAGCACGCCGCAGAGCACGCTTCACGTCCGGCAGCCGGGGGACGCGCGCATCAAGGTTGAATCCACCAACAACCTTGCCACGATCGAGCTGATCTCCGACGGCGGCAACGGCGTTTCACTTTATTCACCCGACGATTCGGATGACTTCCGGTGCTGGGTCAACGGCGCCGACCGCTTGAGCATCCGGAGCACGGGAGCCGTCGGCATCGGCACGAATGCACCGATCAGTCTGCTCGAGCTTCGAGGCGTGCAGGGCGAGACATCGACCACGTATGAGCAATTGCAGACGTTCTCCGTCAGCGGCGGTCCAATCGGCAGCTTTTACCGCGACTACAACGGAATGCGGAACTACCTAGGGCTGGAGAGCTATAACGTAGGCAACACGCTAAAAAACCCGCTCGTCCTTCAGGAATTCGGCGGCGACGTCGGCATCGGCACGACCACTCCTCAGGCCAGGTTGCACGTCATCGGCACGACGCGCACCGGCGTGTTGGAAATCACCGGCGGCTCGGACGTGGCCGAGCCCTACGACATCGCGCCGGCCGGCGAAATAGCTCCGCAAGCGGGCATGGTGGTGGCGATCGACCCGGCGCGAGTCGGACAGCTACGGGTTGCCAGCCGGGCCTACGACCGCACCGTCGCCGGGATCATCAGTGGGGCCAATGGCGTGAGCCCTGGCCTGACGCTGGCGCAGACCGGCACGGTCGCAGCCGGATCCATGCCGGTCGCGAATGTCGGCCGTGTTTGGTGCTGGGCCGATGCTGACGCCGGTGGCGCGATCGAAGCGGGCGACCTGTTGACCTCGTCGAATACGGCGGGTCACGCGATGAAGGCCGTCGACCCGGACCGCAGCCACGGGGCCGTGATCGGAAAAGCCATGTCATCGTTGCCCAGAGGCAAGGGGCTTGTGCTGGTGCTGGTGGCACTGCAGTAGGCGTCTGATTCGACGAGGAAATAACCATGACGAGAACGACGACACTGCTGATCATCTGGATCGCGGCGCCACTCGCGCCTCACACGAGCTTCGCCGGACCACCCGCACAAGCCGCTGACCTTGCCGATAGCGACGGCTCAACGGATGCACCGGAGGGCGGCGGCTGCGGCGGCAACGGGCAGTTTCTCTGCTGCCCTTGCCCGAGCGACGATTGTATTGTGTTTGGCGAGTGCATTTGTCCGCCGGACCCAGCCGCTTGCCACTGTGATGCCTGGAACCAGGCCTGCGGTCCGGTATGCTGTGCGTGCGGCGGCACCAATCAGCCCATCTGTGTCTCGGGCCAGCCCTGTCAGCCCGGTCTGCAGAACACGGCCGGCCTGTGTACCGCTTGCGGCGCAGACGGTGAGCCGTGCTGCGCGCCAAGCTGCACCTGCGACAGCCAGTGGCTCCAGCAGTACTTCGGCATCTGCGCCCCGTGCGGCGGGGCCAATGAGCCGTTCTGCCTGAGCGGACCAGCGTGCCAGCCTGGCCTGATGAACTTCGCCGGCATCTGTCAGCCACCGGTGGTGTGTGTGGAGAACAACACTGATGTCGGCATGAGAGTGTATATCCCGGAAAGCACTTTCGATTTTGTTATCATACCAGGCACGAGTTTCTGCAGCCCGCCGTTCTTCGATCCCGGCGCTGGCGACGGCATTCACCGGCTCTGGATCGAGACCGACGAAATCACCAATCTCGCCTACGACTCGGATTTTCAGGCGGTCGTCGACCTCCCGGCCGGCGGCGAGGCCCGGATCGAGTCGCAGAGTCGTCCGTGGAGCCTGCCCGACCACTACTACGTGCGCACCTTCAACGCATCCGAGACCGAATACGACAGCTCTGACCCGGCACACGATGCGACCGTGCGCAGCGTTCGTTTCCTGGCCGCGGCCGATTGCCAATACTGGGATGACCCGACCGCCATACAGGCCGAGATCGACGCGGCTAACTCGGTAAATATGACCATGAACGGCCGATTGATCGCTGACCCGGAGTTGCGGGGCGTTTTGTACGCCGGCGATCTCACGCACTACTCGCGGCTCAATTCGGAGTTTGAGTGGTATCACGACAGCGTCGATGATGACTACGAACGGTTTCTCTTCGATGGACTTGGAAATCACGATCAGATCATCCCGACCTGCGGGCAGCTCGCCGCATGTAGTCTCGCCCTGGATAGTTGCGTGGAGCCGTGGATCATCCGCGACCGGGTCGGCGATCGAAAGCGAAACACTGTGAAGACAAGCAAGTCGGAACACGCTCACTACTCCTGGGACTGGCACGACGTGCACTTCGTCCAACTGAACAAGCATCCCGGGACGGATCCCGATCCGCCTGCCACATATTGTGACGATGCGGCCGACGGCTATCAGCACCCGTCGCCATTCGAGAGCCTGGACTTTCTCGTAGACGACCTGGCGGAATACGTCGGCAGCTCAGGCCGGCCGGTCGTGATTGTTCATCACTTTGGTTTCGATCCGTTCTCGCTCACGTGGTGGAGCGATGCCGAGCGGCTCGCCTATTGGAACGCGATCGCACCCTACAATGTGGCGGCCATCTTCACCGGGCACAACCACCTGGAACCGAACGAATTCGGGTGGCGAGCTGATTTCGACAAGCCGGCGGCCGCCAGTGGCGGTCCAACGTTCATCCCGGCGTTTGTCGCGGCCGGCGCACTGAAGGGTGCGTACCTTGACGTGGAGATGAACGGCGCCGGCCAGATCCGTGTCAACCGCTGGAACGACAACGACAACAGCGACGGGAGCTGCCATCCCAACGCCGTGTGCGACACCGAGTGCGTCTGGTTTGCGAACTCGATCTTCGTGAACAGCGCCAGTCCTGCGCCTGGCTACGGATGGGCCTCCGATCCATACCCGAATGTCGCCGAGGCCATCGATTCCTGCTCGGATCGCTTCCCGGAGTGTGCCAGCGCGGAAGTCACCATTCGCGTGCAGGCCGGCCAATATCCCGAGAACCTGACCCTGAACCAGTCACTGAGAATCGTGGCCGAGGGCGGCCTGGTGCGCATCGGCGGATGAGCCTTGAAGGAACGCTGGCACGCGTGGCACGCCCAACCCGGCACACGGGCGCGGGCATGAAGCGAGGTGGGATCGTTTAGATTGCTCCTCATGCCCGAGCACCTGTGGCACGCCGTCAATCGGACAGGTTGCGTCCGGATTCGCCCGACTCGAACAGGTGCAGGCGAGTCGCTGGAAAAGCGACCGGCACCGACGCGTCGACCGCAACGTCGGTGTGGATCGGCACGCGGGCGAAGACCTCTTTGCCGTCGGTCGTGCGCAGGCGGACGTCTTTGACATAGCCCAGCGGTGAAATCACTTCGACCTTCATCGAAACGTGGCCGGCAGCCGCGGTGCCTGAGGCCCCGAGCGACAGGTCCTCGGGCCGCACGCCGAGAACGAGCGGTCGGCTGCCGACCGCGTCGAGCGCGCGGGCGAGCGGAGCGGGTAGCGGCAGCCTGCCCAACGACGACTGAAAAAGGGCGGCGTCGTTCTCGGTGCGGATTGTGCCGTCGAAGAAATTCATCGGTGGCGTGCCGATAAACGTGGCCACGAAGCGGTTGGCCGGCCGTTCGTAGACCTCCATCGGCGTGGCGCACTGTTGCACCACGCCGGCTTTCATCACCACGATGCGGTCGCCCAGAGCGATGGCCTCTTCCTGGTCATGCGTCACGTAGATCGCGGTCGTTTGCAACTCGCGATGCAGGCGTTTCAACTCGGCCCGCATGTGCAGGCGGAGCTGGGCGTCGAGGTTGGAGAGCGGCTCGTCGAACAGAAACGCGGCCGGATCGCGGACGATGCCGCGGCCGCCGGCCGCGTTGCGTCCTTTGCGCCGCCGGCAAGTTGTGTCCGAAAAACCGCGTTGGGCTGGCGCGCAGAAAATCGCTCGTCGCGTGCCTATGATCGAACGGAAGGGAGGGAAGGAAGCCATGTCGATGTTTGACGCCTCGTGGCGAGGTGATGCGGCTTGTTGGTCTGATAACCACCGTCACGCGTTCAGCCGCAGTGAGCGGCAGCGCATTTTCCGCGAGATGGTGATGGCCGAGATGCGGAACGGGTCGCTGTCGGCCATGCGCCGCGTGCGGCTGGTTCAGTTCGCGGCCCGGCTCGGACTCAGCAGCCTGGAAGCCGGCAGCCTGATTTCGGACGCGCGCCAGGATCTGGTCGACGCACGCTCGATGGCGCACGGCAGACCGGGAATGACGTTCGTGCACGAACAGCCGCGCGAGTCATGGGCGGCGGTTCAATGGCTCTGCGCGCTGCTGATCACCGCTGCGATTCCGGCCGCCTTGTGGCTGCTGTCTTCCTGAGTCGGTGTGCCGTGTGGTCGCGCTTCGGCGGCAGCGTGCCGAACACCCAGTCCCACAGCGGGGACGTGACGCCGAACGTGCGCTGCGAATCTCCGAAATGGTGCATCAGGTGCTGACGATGCATGTAGCGCAGGCCCGGCACGCGCCAGTGCGCGTGCGCGCCTAGGTGTAGGAACTCATAGAGTATGTAGCCACTCAGCAAACCGGCGTGGAACCCGAGCGTCGCATCAAGGGATCGAAACGCCGCCAGCGCGAGCAGGAACAGGATGGCGGCCATCGGTAGGCTGCCCGAGAGCTTCATGACGGAATGCTCGAGATCAGCCGGCTCGCGATGGTGACGCAGGTGGGCGATGTCGAAGAACCGCGCGAGGGACGGGCTGCGCGGCCGCGTGTGCATGAGCCGGTGAAGCGACCACTCCAGCAGCGTCCACGCCAACAAGCCGGCAGTCGCAAACCCAGCCACCGCCGCCCAGCCCAGTCGACCCCGTGCGATCGCGCCCGCCAGCAATCCAGCCACTAAGGGCGGAAACACGAGGAACGGACGCGACCGCAGCAACCAGTCTCTTGTCGAAGCCTTCACGACGGCACCCGTTACCGATGTCCGACGAGCACTTCCGGTTGCGCCAGACTTACCACATTATACCACCGTTTCGCTCACTCAGAATCGCCGTTGCGGACCCCCAAGGCACAATGCCGCTCCCTGACCTGCAAGACCCGTCAGACGCCCCGGCCATCCGAGCGGCTTGCCGGCCAGTGCCGGACCCGCTACGGTTCGGCGGCCCCGGGCCCCTTTTCGAAGATCCGCGGCCGACGGGCACAGGCAGGCATGAATCCGTACGTCGAACTGATGCGGCCGGCGCAGTGGATCAAGAACGTGGCCGTGCTGGCTGCGCCGGTCTTCAGCCTGCGCATCTTGGAGGCCGACGGGTTGTGGAAGTCGGGCGTCATGTTCGCGGCGTTCTGTCTGGCGGCCAGCGCCAGCTACGCGATCAATGACACGCGCGATCGCAAGGCCGACGCCGCCCATCCGCAGAAGCGGCTCCGGCCCCTGCCGCGCGGCGCTCTGCGGCCCACGAACGCCATTGCGCTCGCGATGGTACTGGCCATCGGAGCATTCGCCCTGAGTAGCTGGCTGCTGCCCCGCGGTGCGACTGGCCTGCTGGTGGCGTACTTCGTCCTGATCCTCGCCTATTCGGCGGCGCTCAAGCAGCGCATCATCCTGGACGTCATCACCATCGCGACCGGGTTTGTCTTGCGGGCACTGGCCGGGGCCGCGGCGGTTGGTGTGCCCTTCTCGCCGTGGCTGATCGCCTGCACGTTCACGCTGTGCATGTTCCTCGGTTTCGGCAAGCGACAGTGCGAAGTCGCCACGTTCGAGACCAAGGAAAAAGCCCGCGAGCATCGGGCGACGCTGACGCGTTACACCCCTGAGCTGCTGCGGCACCTGGTGACGGTCTCGGCCGGCATGGCCATCATGACATTCCTGCTCTACACGATGGACACCAGCCCGCCGCTGCCGCCGTTTCCCAAGCAGCACCTGCTCTATACGCTGCCGCTGGTGTGCTACGGCGTGTTTCGCTACGCCATGGCCATCGAGTCGGGCGAGCGGACCGGGCCGACCGACATTTTCATCAAGGACCGCCCGTTCTTGGCCTGCGTGGCCGTCTGGATGGTCATCGCCGCGGCTATAATCCTGCAGCCGAAGTGGAGACCGCTGCTCAGCGGCCCGCGTGAGACGACGACGGCACCAGCCGCGGACAAAGGCGAATGACCAGTGCTGAATAACGAATGCTGTATACTGCCTGCTGAACCGCGTCCAGCATCTTTCAGCCCTCGTCATTCAGCATTCAGCATTTTTCAAGGGCACGCCGCCACACCGGCGCCGTTGAAGGCCTGCGTTGTGAGCGTGCCGTTGAGGAGCTGGATCAGGCGCAGGAGGTCCTGCGTGTTCACCGGATTCGGGCCGACGTTGCGGTTGATGTTGTAGCGGGCGAAATTTGCCGCCATGTTCGCTTGGCCGTTGTTGAGTGCTTGGATCAGAGCCAAGAGGTCCTGCGTGTTGGTCAGCGCGTCCATGCTGACGTTGCCGGGCTGGGATCGGTATTGCAGCTTCTGGTTGGCGGCCGTGCCCGCAAACGTGAGCGTCGTGCACTGGCCGGGCGGGATGGGCGCGCTCAGCGAGATCGAGTAGGGCCCTGCCCCCGCACCGCTCACGCTGGTGACGTTGGGGCATACGCCGCCGGTACACATCACGGAGATGTTGCCCGGCGCCGGCGTCGGCGACGGGCCAGCGCTGAATGTGACCGAGATGGGCGAATAGACGACCGGTCCTTGCGGGGCGGTTCCGGCCCCGCCGATGCCCGCGGTGACGGTGGGGCCCAGGCCGGTATCGAGCACATCCAGGAACGGCTGTGTGCCAGCGAGGAACGGATTGTCCGAGGCGGGGTTGGCCGATGCGAGCGGCGACGGCGGCGGGGGCGCGTTCACGACCAGCCGGACTTGGCTGGCGGAATACTCGACCTCCATCCCGGCCGGAACGTTGACGCTGGTGAACGCACCGAGCACGCTGCCAGCCATCAGGATGACGAACTCAGCGCCGACGTCCGGTACGAATCCGATGTTTACGTTGAGTGCTCCAGAAAGCGTGGCGACGTCGCCGACCGCGAGCCGGTCGAACGTACCCGGCGCGGTGCCCGCGATCTCGATGCTGAGCGTGCCGCCGGCGGACTGCGTGTAGTCGCCGGTGATCGTCAGCGTGCCCGGCGAGTCGCCCGGTTCGACGGCCGCGCCCGGGTTGTTCACGTTACCGCTGACCGTGCCGCTCCCGCGAAGGACCCCGCCCTGAAACTGGATCGGCTGTGACGACCCGAGCGACGCGCCGGCGGCGACCTTGGTGATGCCGCCGGTCTGCGTGTAGCTGGCCAGCACGCTCAGCGTGCCCATCTGGACGTCGACTTCGCCGCTGTTGGTGAATGGCACGCCCTGGAGCTGCGTCAGGCCGGCGGACAGCTTGCGGAACAGGCCGCTGTTGGTGACCGAAGACATCGGGCCGCCGGTAAACACGATGAACCCGGCATTCTCCACATCAAACGTGCCGGAGTTGGTGATCATCGCGCCGTTGCCCATACTGATCGTGTTGGGATCCTCCCAGGTGGCCGTGCCCATATTGGACAGTTTGCGAACGTTCATCGACTTGAGATTGCCGCCCGAAATCGTGAGCGTGGCCGCTGCCGGAATGATCGTCTGCCCGCTGCTCGTCATTTGCCCGCCGGTCCACGTCAGACTCTGATCGCAGGTGAAGTTCGCCACTCCGCTCAAGTTGCCGTTGGACAGCACGACCGTATCCGCGCTCGCGTCGGAGGCGACGTTCAGCGTCGCGCCGCTGATCAGCAGCGTGCCGGGGCCGGTAACATCCGCGCCGGCGTTGAACGTGTGCGTGCCGCTCTGCAGTTCGAGCGTCGTGTTGCCGCCCAGCATGTATTGACCGCTGCTCGAGCCGTTCGAAGATAGTCGCAGCGTCCCGGTCTGCAGGTCGACCAGGCCGGGATTGTTGAACACGACGCCCAACACGTGCGTCACGCCGAAGCTGAGCAGCTTGCGGAACGTGCCGGCGTTGTTAAGCGTGGCCGGGTTGCCGAACGAGAAGTTCAGCACGGCGTCGTTGGCCGCCTGGAACGTGCCGGCGTTGTCAAACGTGGCCCCATTGCTCAGATCCAGATTCCCCGCGTCGAGCCACGTGGTCGTCCCCTGATTGGTGATCGTTCGCACCTGGGCCGTCTTCAGGAATCCGCTGGAGATCGTCCCCATCGCGCCGGCCGCGACGCGCGTCTGGCCCATGCCAGTCATCGTGCCGGCGGTCCACAATAGGCTCTGATTGCAGGTGAGCGTGCCGTTGCCAGTCAGATTGCCGGCGGTGATGGCTACGTTGCTGGCGCTGACATCCGCCGCCACCGTCAGCGTCGCGTTGCTCAATCGCAGCGTGCCCGCGCCTGTCACCGCCGCCCCGGCATTGAACGTGTGGCTGCCACTGCTCATTTCGAGCAGAGTGTCAGACGCGAGTGCGAAGGCTCCGATGCTCGTGCCGGTGGTCGCCAGTTGCAGCGTACCGGTCTCGATCTCAACCATGCCCACGTTGTTGAAGACGACGTCCTGGACACGCGTGATGCCGGAGCTGTCGCATTTTCGGAACGTGCCCGTGTTGACGAACGCCGCCGGAGCACCCGCCGTGAAAATCATCGTGGCGTTGTTCTGCGCATCAAAGAGGCCCACATTCTGGAATATCGCGCCGTTGTTCAGGGACAGGTTGCCAGCGTCCTGCCAGACGGTGACGCCTTCGTTGCTGATCGTTCGCATGGTAGCGGTCTTGAGATTGCCGCCGGAGATATTCCCGGTCGCGCCGAACGGAATGCGCGTCTGGCCGGTGCCGCTCATCGATCCGCCCGTCCACAACAGGCTTTCCGCACAGGTGAATATTCCGTTTCCCGTCAAAACCCCCGTGACGAAATCGACGTAACGGGCGCTCACATCGGCCGGAACGGTCAGTGTGGCGTTGTTGATGCGCAGCGTGCCCTCTCCGCCGACGACCGTTTCAGAGTTGAACGTGTAACTTCCGGTCAGCTCGAGTGTCGTGCCGGGACCGAGCAGGAACTCACCGGTGCTCGCTCCGGTCGTGGCCAGCCGCAGCGTGCCGCTGTCCAGTCCGACGAGGCCATCATTGTTGAAGACCACACCCTGTACGAGCGTCAGTCCAAGGCTGTCTGATTTTCCGAAAGCGCCGAAATTGTTGAATGTCGCGGGCGCCCCCGATGTATGAATGAGCGTAGCGTCGTTCTCGGCCACGAACATCAGGTAATTGTCAAATACGGCCCCGTTGCTCAGATCGATTGCGCCGTCGCCTGACCAATGAACGAGGCTGTCGTTTGTGATGGTGCGGCCGTTGACCGACTTGACGCCCGATCCTGCCAGATTGGCAACAGCCCCAAACGAGATGAGCGTCTGGCCGCTGCCGGACATCACTCCACCGGTCCACACGAGGCCTGCCTCGCAGCTCAACGTGCCCGGACCGGTGACGATGCCGTTGCTGAAGGTCATGACGTCAACGATGCTGTCGCCAGCCAGCGTCAACGTCGCCCCATTGACCAGCAACGTTCCCGGACCGCTCACACTGGCACCACCCTCGAATGTGTAGCTGCCGTTCAACTCCAGCGTCGTGCCGTTGGCGAGGAGGAATCCTGCTGTCCCTGCGCACGTCCCGGTCGTCGCCAGGCGCAGCGTCCCGCTCTCGATATCCACGAACCCGCCGTTGTCGAAGGTGACCCCCTGAATGAGCGTAACGCCGGAGCTGTTTTGCTTTATGAAGCTTCCGACGTTGTCAAACAACGTCGGCGTGCCGACGCTGTAGATCATCACCGCATCGCCCTCGACAAAGAACAAACCGAAGTTGACGAACTCGGCGCTGTTGCTCAGATCGAGCGTCCCGCTGCCCGACCAGACCGTCAGGGCATCGTTGTTGACACAGCGATCCTGCACGGTCTTGGTCGTCGCGCCGCCGATCGTCAGCACGGCGCCAGCCGCGATGGTCGTGACGCCTGAACCCAACATGCCGCCACTGTTGAAGGCAACGTTGTTGGTAAACGTCGCGATGCCGTTGACCGTCAGCGTTCCCGTCAGCGTGAACGGCCGCTGGCAGCTCAGGCTCGCGATCGTGGCTGCACCCATCAGCGAGACGCCGCCTCCGGTACTGATGACAACTGCGTCGCCCGGACCGGGAAACGGCTGCGGGCAGCTCAACCCGCAGGCGGGCGTGGGGAACCAGTTGTTCTGGCAGCCGAACAGGTCGGGGCCGCAGGCGTCCGCGACAAAACATGCACCATACCAATCCGTACTGCCGCAACCGGAGTTCCAGAAGAACTGAGCAGCCGCATCCTGACCGGCGAACAAGGCCATCACCAACGACCACAGACAACCTGATCGAATCAAGCCGCAACGGCCAGACATGGCTTCCTCCCAACCGAATCGGCGCGGACGCTTGCTCCTCGACCACCCATTACGCCCGGCGAGAGAGAATGGATTTCCAGTGACATTCTAACCGGCGGAGGCCGCGGGTTCAACGGGGCCTTGCCGTCGGTGCATGTGGCACGGGCTTCCAGTCCGTGAAACGTCGCAGGGGCTTCTAGCCCCTGCGCTCACCCTCGGCGACGAGCTCCGCCACGGCCTGGAAGGCCGTGGGACGAAACACGGGCAAGATGCCCGTGCCACGCGTGCCACGCAGTGATTGCTGTGGCCTCTGTCGAGACTCCTATCTAGTATTGGTTCGGGCCACGGCAATTTCTTATGATGTCGGGCATCTGTTCAGCCGATGGCGAGCCTGCACATGGAATGGGTCACGACGTCCACCATCCTCGCGGAGCTGGCCGATTTCAGCAATCAGGCGGCGTGGTTGCACTTCGTCGACCGCTTCCGCCTGCCCATCGTGCGTTTCGCTCAGCGTCTCGGCTTATCGGAGCTGGACGCCGAAGAGGTTGCCCAGGAAACGCTGGCGGCATTTGCCTCGGCGTTCCGGCAGAATCAGTACGATCGATCCAGGGGACGCCTGAGTGATTGGCTGTTCGGCATCGCTCAGAACCTGGCACTGGCCGCCCGTCGCAGCAATGCCCGCCGTGATCGTGTGTTCTCTCGGCCCGACGGCGATGCCGACTGGGAGTCGATTCCCGATGATCAGTCATTGAGCCAGTTCTGGGAGGAAGAGTGGGAGGACGCCATGATCTGCCGTTGCCTGCACCGGGTACGGCAGGAAGTGGAGCCGATGACGATGCGCGCCTTTGAGGCCGTCATGGAGCAGGATCGCACGCCAGCCGAGGCGGCCCGTGAGATCGGCATCCCAGTGAAGGCCGTCTATAACGCCAAGTACACGGTGCTCAAACGCCTGCGACAGCTTCGGGCCGACTTCGAGGCGCTTGAGTAGTCACGAGGCGCTCGACGTCACCACGGCCTCGTGGCGCCGCGGCCTCATGCGGCGTGGCCGCGCCGCGTAGCGCAGGCGTCTCGCCTGCACGTACCGCAGGCCTCTGGCCTGCGAGTCTACGACTGCCGTGCGTCGCTCTCCACGCGCGGCCGGAACTCCGCCGGGACTCGCAGGCGTGACGCCTGCGGTACGTGCAGGCCGGAGGCCTGCGCTACGGCTGCCGCACCACTTGGCACTTCATGCCACCGGTGGCATGCATGCGTGTACCACCCGGTTTTGCCACCTATCCTGAGATACACCCAACCTGCTGCGCGGCTATAATCCTTTGTTGGAGATCTCGACGCCGTCGGAGATTCTGCATGGCCCGCGAAAGGACGATTGATCAGGCCTTGGACATGTTCGACGCCTGGGAGGCCGCCGCCCTCGCCGCCGAGCACGGAACCGGACGCCCCAAACTCAAGGACGTGATCGCCAGCCTCGAACGCCACGTCAAGCGCAAGGTCAAGGTCCGCCGCGCTCGCAGCAAACCAACCCGTCGCACATGACTGCTACGCCACGGTTGCCAAATCTTCCGCCGATAGGACGTAGCCATGTCCTGCCCCGATATCGAAGACATAGAACGGTACCTCTCAGACGACGGAGCGGCTGAATGGCTGACGACGGTACAAACCCACCTCGATAGCTGCGACGAGTGTCGCGCACGATCGACGGAGCTGCGCGAACATCGACGCATCGAGCCGTCGCTGCGGCGCGCATTTCGAAAGGCTGCGACCGTGCGGCCTGCGACGGTCATGGCCGACCGGCTCGGACAGTATCGCGTCGTGCGTGAGCTGGGGCGCGGCGGCACGGGCGTCGTGTATGAGGCCGAGCAGGAGAATCCGCGTCGCCGCGTGGCGCTCAAGGTGCTGAGCGGATTCGCGGCTGCGGACCCGCGCAACGAGCGGCTGCTCGAGCGCGAATGCCGCGCCTTGGCGCGGCTGAGGCATCCCTCCATCGCGGCGATTTACGAAGCCGGGCGCACGCCGGAGGGGCATTCGTTCTTTGCCATGGAACTGGTCGAGGGCCAGCCGCTGGCACAATTTGCCGACCGGCACAATTTGGCGCTCGAGGATCGGCTCCGGCTGTTCGCCACGGTGTGCGAGACCGTCGCCTACGCTCATCAACGTGGCGTGCTCCACCGTGACCTCAAGCCTTCGAATATTCTGGTCGAAACCAACGGCACGCTCAAGGTTCTGGACTTCGGGCTGGCCCGCGTGCTGGATATTGGAGTTGATGAACCGCGCTCGGCGGTCGCCTCCATCCACACGGAACCCGGTCGAGTCTTCGGCACGCTGCCCTACATGAGCCCCGAACACGTCCGCGGCGCCCCGGATGACATCGACATGCGCAGCGACGTGTACTCGCTCGGCGTCGTGCTGTTCGAGCTGTTGACCGGCCGCATGCCGTACGACTTGCAGCCGGGCAACCTGCTCCAGGCCGTTCGGATCATTTCGGAGCAAGCGCCGGCCTCGCCGCGCGCGTTGGGTGCACACTTGCCGGCCGAGGTGGAGACGATCGTACTGAAGTCGCTCGAGAAGGACCCCGATCGGCGCTATCAGTCGGCCTCCGATCTGGCTGCCGACCTGCGCCGGTTCCTTCGTCATGAGCCGATCATCGCCAAACCGCCGACTGCGTGGTACCAGCTTCGCAAATTCGCGCGGCGGAACCGGGCGTTGGTGAGCACGGCCGGCGTCGCCGCGGTGTCGCTGCTGGGCGTGACTGCCGCGGCCGTGGACCGAGCGTACGATGCCCAGCGCCGCCTCGAATTGGCTCGGCACTCGGTCAACTATCTCTTTCTGGGCGCCGGCGGCCAGATGACGCACGTGCTGGGTACCGCGGATATCCAGCGCCATCTGGCAGAGGAGGCATTCGTCTTCTACAAGCGCATCGCCAACGAGAGCCCGAACGAGCTGGCCGAACAAACCGGCTACTGGGACGCCCTGCGCCGACTGGCCGAAATCTCGCTGGAGACGGGGCAACGCGGCCGCGCCGAATCGCTTGCCGGCCAGCTTCACGCTCTGGTGGAAGCGGCCGCGGTGGATGACACCGGGAATCCCGTGCTGATGCAACAGCGAGCCCACACGCACCGGCTCCTTTCCCAAGTAGCCCGTGAGGCCGGGCGTTCCGACGAGGCCCTACGCCACGCCGAAGCCGCCCTGCAGCATTGCCGACAGGCGGTTGCATGGCACGAGGCACAAGCAAACCACAAAGACGCCGGCACGTGGAGCATACCGGACCAGGGACCTCTGGCCGGAAGTCGACCCGCGCTCATCGCAGCTCGCGAAGATATAGCCCGCGCCTTGGCCTATCGGGCCGAGCAACTCCTGCAGGCAGGCGAGGCCGACGCCGCTGAACAGGATTACTTGGAGGCGCTTCGCATGGTCGACCAGCTCGAGCAGACTGATCCCACCGTCGAAGCCATCTATCGCCGTGACCTTTCCGGCTACGCACCCTTCGCCGGTCCCATTCTGCTCAGCACGCCGGCCCGGCCGCGCTATCAGCGGCACCGTGCAAACATCCTGCTCGGACTGGGCGACGCTGCCATGCAGCGAGGTGATCTCGCGCGAGCGGCCAGTGAGTACCGCGCGGCGCTCGAGATCGCGGCGGAACTGTTTCGCGCCGCGCCCCAGGACCCGGCCGTGGTCCAGACCGTCGCACTCGTCCACGAGCGCCTGGCGTTCCACGCGCAGACCGCTGGTGACGCTTCGGAGTTCCGCGCCCACGCCCTGGCGGCAGAAGCTGCCTTGAGACAACTGTCGCAGGCCGATCCGAAGCACGTTGGCTGGTCGCAGCGGCTGGCGGCGATCCGTGAACGATTCAGTCGGCCGAGTCGTATCTCCGAGTAAGGGTGGCCGCGCACCGTCCTTGCGCTGACCTGCGCCGCGGCTATAATCCTGCAGTCGCAAGTGGCGACCGCTGCGAGGCTATTGCCGATTGCCGATTTCCGATTCGTATCGGGACCGGGCAGTCGGTCGGAGGTCGTGGGGTCTGGAAGCTAATCGGCAATCGGAAATCGGCAATTACCGAAAATGAAATCGAAAGTCGCGATCCTACGTACGTCCCCCCGCACGGTCCTATCTGACCACCACGAGCTGCTCAACCTGGCCGGTTACCAGGACGTGGTCGCCAGAGACGCCGACACCGCCCTGAAGGTCAACATTTCGTGGCACTTCTTCTTCCCCGGCAGCAGCACGACGCCGTGGCAGCTCGAGGGCGTCATCCGGGCCATGAAGGCCGACGGCTACGATCCGAGCCTGATCCACGCCTGCCATAACCGCACGGTGGTCATCGACGCCCATCTGGGCGAGCGTGAGAACAAGCAGGTCAACGTCACCGATGCGCACGGGCTGCGGAACGTCCACCTGTACGAGGGCGAAGAGTGGCTCGACATCCGCGACGCCGTGGGCGATCTCACGAAGAAGTTCACCTGCCTGAACGAGGTCTATCCCAAGGGCTTCTCGATCCCGCGGCGGTTCATTGGCGAGAACATCATCCACCTGCCGACCATCAAGACGCACATCTTCACCACCATGACCGGTGCGATGAAGAACGCCTTCGGCGGCCTGCTCAACGAGCATCGGCATTGGACGCACCCGGTCATCCACGAGACGCTGGTCGACCTGCTGATGATCCAGCAGAAAATCCACCGCGGCGTGTTCGCCGTGATGGACGGCACGTTCGCCGGCGACGGACCCGGCCCGCGCTGCATGTTGCCGCACGTCAAGAACGTGATCCTGGCGTCGGCCGACCAGGTGGCCATCGACGCCGTGGCCGCCAAGCTGATGGGCTTCGACCCGCTGCGCGACGTGAAGTTCATCCGCATGGCCCACGAGCTGGGCCTGGGCTGCGGTGACCCGCGCGAGATCGAGATTGTTGGTGACACGTCGGCCGCGGCCGAGAACTGGCGCTTCGACGGCCCGTTCAAGAGGATGACGTTCGCGTCGCAGATGCAGCACCTGATCTACTGGGGCTGGCTGAAAAAGCCGATCGAGTGGTCGCTCAAGACCTGGCTGGCCCCCTGGTCCTACGTCGCCAGCGTCATCTACCACGACGCCTACTGGTACCCGCGCTTCGCCGCCCGCCACATGAGAGAGATCCTCGAAAGCGACTGGGGCCGCCTGTTCCAGAATTGGGAGCAGCTAACCCCCGACGCCCGCGGCTTCCCCGACGTCGGCCAAGCCATCCCCGAATTTGTCCGCCACACCGCCAAGCTCCTGTGGATGGCCACCAAGATCCTCGGCACCTGCACGGTTGAAGGGCTGGAGCTGGATGTGCGCAAACGCCGGGCGAAGACGGCGACATCTACGCATTCGGGCTGATCCATGCCACTGACCAGAGCTGACTTCCAACGGCTAGCCCGCACGCGGATGCGCGAAGCGCGGGCGTTGCTGCGCGCCGGGCACCACGACGGCGCCTATTATCTGACAGGCATGGCGGTAGAATGCGCGATCAAGGCCTGCATCGCCAAGCGGACGCGCCGCTACGAGTTTCCTGAGCGAGATCGAGTCGTTGAGAGCTACACGCACGATCTTGCAAAGCTGATTCGAACGGCGGGTTTGCAGGCTGAGCTCAATCGGGATGTGGCGGGCGATCCGGCCTTCGCGAGGGCATGCAACTACGTCAAGGACTGGACCGTCGATAGCCGCTATGCAGGAAACAGCCGTCAGGCTGCCGAGACTCTGTATCAAGCCGTGACGACGAGAAACTCGGGGATGCTTCGATGGATTCGAAAGCACTGGTAGAAAGCGATATCGAACTGGGACGCCTCGTCCTGCACAGGCTCCAGGATGCCGGAATTGCAGTGCGGGGAGCGTCCTGGCTGTACTTTCCAGACGCTGAGGAGTGGCGTCTGGTCATTGTAACTCCACTCGCCGACCGAATTGGGGGACTGAAAGCGTACGGAAGGGTCGATCGAGTGTTGCGCGCGCATGGTTTGGCTGAGCACTTGTCCACGTCGCGCCTGACTGTCGTCGGAGCGAGGGACGCGCATGCCGAGCGGCTGGGTATTCGTCTGCCACGGCCTGCGCCCGCCAGCGACATCCGATCTGGCGACGCCTACATCTACTCGCTCATGCGGCCAGCCGCGTTCGCGTTAAACCTCGCGGGCACTACCGGCGATCCAACGATATTCATCAAGTGGTTTTCGCCGGGCGATGTCGTCAAGGTCGAACCGGCCAATCTCACTGGCGCGATCGTCACGTTCAAGCTGCGAGGCGGAGGCACTGCCGAACTGCATGTGACCCAGACACCCGAAGAAGTGAAGCGGCGTATTGTTGCGAGTACTCGTTCTAGGGGCGCACGAGCACATGCTGCGTCGACGTAGCACGTGGCACCCAGAGGCTAGAATGGCACTGGGCTTGATGACCCGGGCATTCAGGTACTTGGAGAAGACCCGATGAGCACAGCAACCGAACCGGACGTGCGAGCGTTGCTCGCGCGAGTTCAGAAGGGCTTGGATGCCAAACGCGCGTCGACCGGCGTTGCCCTGTTCGTACCCGATGACGGCTATCGACACGAGGACGGCTTGCTCGTCGTCTTGGCCGCGCCGGCCAAGTCAGGCATCCGCGCCTTCGACTACGTGCGCGTCCTTGGCGACGTTGAGGACGAACTCCGAGCCGAGGGCATCGACAATGTCGTCCTCGTGCCTCATCTGGAATAGCCCCATGAAGCAGGAATGCGACTGGGGCCAGCTTGGGCAATAGTCATTGACGACGATTGAGACGATCCAGAACCGTGACGCGACTGCTCAAACAAGCCTTCGATCAGGTGTCTCGGCTCGAGGAATCCGAGCAGGATGCCGTTGCACACTGGCTGCTGGATGAACTCGCGGCCGAGCGGCGCTGGGACACCGCGTTTGCCGGCTCGCAGGATGCTCTGCGATCTCTTGCGGCCGAGGCGCTCACCGAACGACGCGCCGGCCGGACGCAGCCACTCGATCCGGACGCGCTGTGACCAGCCGCTCAGTGGTGCAGGCGTCCCGGCCTGCAGCGTGCAGCCGTGACGGCTGCACCACAACGTATCCCCAAAGTTGACGCACACCTCCGGGCTGTGACGCCCTCGAAATCCGCTTGAATCCGTTTCCAGAACTTGGTAGCGTTGGGCCTGTTCGTGGATTGGCCCGCGGCCGGGCGGGACACATCGGCCCGGCGTGCGGCGGCTGGTTTCTGTAGCTCAAGCGGCGCGGGCAGTCCGATTCTTGGCCCGAGCGATGACGGAGGCAAATCCCATGCGGTCAGTTCCAAACCCGAGCAACGCGCGACGAGTGCAAGAGATTTTCGGTAGGACCTCTCCGAACCCCGTCGGCGAAGGCGGGGCGCGGTTCGAGTCCGCGCACGCCACCGCATCTCCGCCACGCCCACCCCTCGCAGCGTGGGTTCTGACGCTGGCCCTGCCGCTGGCCGCGCTCGGCCAGGTCAACAGCGGCAGCGATGGCAGCGACGGTGCACTCAACCCCACGTCGAACATCACGATCGACATGCATGATCATCCCGATGGAATCTATCAGTACACATCGGTGAACATACCGTGGAATGTTGATGTGACGTTCATTCAAAACGATGCTAACACACCGGTAGTATGGCTGGTGCAGGGCGATTGCAGCATCGACTCCTTCCCGGGTGTGAATCGAGGCACAATTACCGTCTCGGGAAGTAATGGCTCCGGCTTGGCTGGCGGTGCCGGGGGTCCGGGTGGCTTTCGTGGCGGAAACGGACCGGCGAGTAACGGACAAGGCGGGTTCTTTGACCCCGGTGCCGGAATCGGTCCTGGTGGGGGCAAGGTTACACCAGGAAGTCCGGGCTTGCTCGGCGGCTGTGCGTCGTTTGGGACAATCGGTGTCACCTCTCCGGGTCGTCACCCGGTCGGTGATACCTATGGCAACACTGTACTCTTGCCGCTAATCGGTGGATCAGGCGGCGGCGGCGGGGGCGCGATTAGCGGGTCACCCAAGGGTGGAGGTGGTGGTGGAGGCGCCATTCTCATCGCTTGTGGGGGAACGCTTTCAATCAACGGCGAATTGTTCGCAAATGGCGGATGGAGTAACGCCGGTGGCTTCGGGAGCGGAGGGGCGATTCGCCTGATCGCCACGACTTTCTCCGGTAGCGGCACAATCACTGCGGAGTCGGGCACCGGAGCTACCGGTTTGGGCCGCATCCGTATCGAAGCGGTTACGAACAACTTCATCGGGTCAGTGGTTGGTGTAGCAACGTACGCCGCGCCAAGTGTGATCGTCCCGCCAGCCGGGCAGGCGCCATCGCTATCGATCACGAGTGTCGCTGGCCTGGGAGTGCCGGGCAATCCGTCGCCCACTGGGTTCCCGCCGGACGTCGTAGTACCGGCGGCGCAACAGAATCCGATCAACATCGTTGTCAACTGTCACAACGTTCCGCTCAATTCGCAAATCACCGTTGAAGTCAAACCCAACAGCGGTGCGATCGTTAGCGCGAGCGGAACCAATAACACGGGCACCGTTGCGTCGAGCACGGCGGTGGTGACGCTCGACATGCCGCCGGGTGAGGGAACGATTCAGGCCAAAGCCGTCGGCTGTCCGCTCGGCATGTGCAAGCTGCCGGAGCAGCGCCGGCCGGGAAAGCGATCGTTGGCCGAGACCGGCTTGGCCGCCAGCGGCGAGCGGTTCAGCAGCTTTGACGTGGTTGCAACGCTCGGCGGGTCATCGCAGGTCGTCTACGTGACGGATTCAGGGAAGCGCTTCCCGGCCACGTGGCTCGGGCCGATGGGGCAGTGAGGAATCCGCCTTGCCCCGCAGGGGCGCGCTATGTCAGCCCAGGCCATCGGCCTGGGGTTTGCGACGCCTGCGGCACGATAGCCCTGCAAGGGCGCGCTATCAAGCGGCGAGCGCGTAGCGCCGCCCTTTCAGGGCTCGTGATTCATGGTTATGCACCGTGCCCAGGGCCTTGCCCTGGGCTGTCGTAGTTCAGGGCTTCGCCCCGGTTGAGTTGTACGCAGTTGGGGCCGAGCAATTGGTCGGACGACCGAAAGCACCGATGTCCTACGCCAACGGCGTTCCATCCTTCAGCCCAGGGTTGCCGCGCAGCGGCTACCCTGGGTGGCGGTCGTGCGGCGCATCAACCCCAACCGGGGTTGCGTCACAACGCCTTCGGCGTTGCGGATTTTTTGGCGCTGGCGATCCCAGGCTAGGTCACCACGGCGACCAACCCTGGGCTGGAGGTCGTAGCCCCTTCGGGCCAGCTCTGGCGCACGCCAAACGCTCGTGGCTGATCGTCCTTGTCGCGGCCGCCGTCGCCGCGCGCGGCCAGGACCCCGACGTGGTCTCGCCCATCGTAAGCTACCGATACCTCGCGTCGTCAGAGCCTTCGACCGTGGTCAGCCCCGTCGTCGCGTACCAATACTTTGAATCAGCCTCGTCGCTGTTCACCGTCAGCCCGATCGTCAGCTTTCTGCTGCCAGTGCCGGGGGTGGAGGAGCAGCCGATGCCAGGGTCAAACGTAGTTCCGCTGGTTGAGGACCTGCTTGGCCACCTGTGGGTCTGGAACGAGAGCGAACAGCAATTCGAACCGCCCGACCCACCGGGCGTCATCAACCTGAACTCAGACGAGCCAACATATTTACTCACGCACGGCTGGGAAGGCGATCTGAGCGGTGAAACGTGTTGTGGCGATCCCGCGATGTCATCGATCGCTTGCGCAATACGCGCGGCGCGACCCAGCGCGAACCTTCTCGCTTGGGATTGGCGTCTGCAAGCGAATCCCAACTACGCCGCCGACCCCGAGACCGGGTGCGACGTTCCGTGCCCGGGTGATTTGCCTTCGCTCGGCTGCCTTGGCACGCTCCTTTTCAATGCGTCGCCGTCGAACTGTCCGCCCATGGCCGACGCCGTGGATGCCGCCAACGCGGCCGGCGAACAGGGCCAAAGGCTTGGGGAAGCCCTCGCCAAGCAGCTCATGAACCCGATGTACGGATCACTGGGCAGCGAACTCCACTTCATCGGCAAGTCGCACGGCGGCGGCTTGCTCGGGCAAGCGGCACGGGCACTCAAGCAGAACTTCCCGGCAGGCGCGGTGAACTCGCTGACGACGCTTGACACCCCCCGAGCCTTCCCGAGTTGGCAATGTGATACACCACTGGATTGCACGACGGATTACTACGTCGACACCCTGAGGTTCGTTGACCCTCTGGCAGTCGCGCCTGACGGACGCGTTGCGGTCTGGTATTACCCGGACTACCCCCAACCCGATCCAACCGGTTTCGGCCAACCGGTCACGGGGTGCTACAGCACGCTCACAAACCTCGCGCTGTTCTATCATCCCACGGGCACGATTGCGCACCTATGGATCGCCGGTTCCGATGATGCTGACGGCCCGTGCCCGGCGCCATTCTCCGACGGCTGGTTCCCAGCCGGGGTGTGGGATCCCGACACAATGGCGCCACATCCCGTTCTATTTCCCAACCAAACTGTCCTGTCACCACTCTATGCACAGGCGTTTCCAACCGGGAATTTTGAGCAGCATGTCCAAGCAGGCTTCTACACCTTCAACGAGATGCCGTGCCCGGCGCCGGGTCTAGACGGAAGCCCGGCTGAACGCCAGGTATTTTCGCTCGTTGCCCACGAGCGATTCGTCACGGCCGCATCTTGGTTTGGGAGCCAGGCGCAACTCGTGGTCGAAGCCGACCCCGACGACTGCGCCAATCGGGTAATGCTTCTGACCGAGCAGGGAGACGCATCGTTCTTTAAGGACATCGAGTGGCCTGCCAACGCGCTCGAAATCAGCTTCCGCTACATGTTCCGCGAGCCGCGCGGCGGTGAGTCGCTCACCGTGCACTTGAACGACGAAGTCATCTACTACGATGCGGCTGAGATCAGCTTGGCTACGGAACACCTCACGTCAAGCGGGCCGATCTCGATCGGTCAGGCAGCCGGGAGCACGGCCACGTTGACGTTCGTCCTGCGCACCGATGGAACATTCGGCGGCAGCTTGGTATTGGACGACGTCAAGGTGTTTGCATTTGTTCCCGGAGACATCCAACTCGACGGCGACGTTGACCTGCTCGACGCCGCCGTCTTTCAGCGCTGCGCGGGCTCGATGCCGCAGAATGAGTGCAACGCGTTCGACTTCGACCAAAGCCAAGACGTCGGCCTGAGCGACTACGCCATCCTGCACGCCAACCTCACCGGCCCGATGTCACCCCCACCGCCGTGACGATCGCTCGTTCAGCCCGCGCGCCTGACGCGTGTGCGTGCCACGGGCTCGCCAGAGATGGCTGCCGCGATCTGGCGCAGACGGGTGAGCGAAGCGGCCGCGTAGCCGGTGGCTTCGTAGCGCTGGATTTGCTGGGGCTTTAAGCCGAGCCGATCGGCCAGATCCTTTTGCGTCAATCCGGCCGCAATCCGAGCGCGCACCATTCGGCGCGGCAGATCGTCCAGCGCGTCAATCGGTGGCACACTGCGACGGCCGGCTCGCAGGGCCTCGTACTCGCGAAGCTGAGCGCGCAGGTCCGCGAGTTGGCTTCGCATCGCGTCGATCTGCGCCCGGCGCAGCACCGGGTGGATTCTGCCAGCCACTCGCCGGCCAGAAGGCGCCTCGCGTAGTGCCCGGGCAAACTTGTCGGCCTCGGCCCGCGTCACACGATATTGCCGCTCGTTCTTAATCATGGCGTCAGCGTCTCCAGCCGGATCCGTATGATGCCTTTGGGTCGCCCATCGGCATCATGTCGGAAGAAATCCAGGAACAGCCGCCCGCTGGCCCCCTCAGGCAGCTCGGCCGGGAACAGTTCCCCTGCGTACTTAGCCTTCTGAGCGGCGCGCCCATTCGCGAACTCCAGCAGGACGGGATCGAGCAGCTCAGGATCGACGCCCTCGATGCTCCAGCATCCATCAAAGTCGTTCGGCAACGGCTTGGCCGTAACGAAGCTGCCATCGATGTAGACGATCCGGCAGCCGGCGCGGCGCAGCACGCCGAGGGCACGTTTCAGGCCAGCCATCAGCCCGCGACGCCGAGCGTTTGTGCCATAGCGGGCCTCGAATTCGAACCATTCGGCCGTGTGCACGCCCGCCGGCAGTTTGCCGTCCCGGCGAAAACGCGGGATCATCTATACAACAATATCATTGTGTCGGCAGAAGTCAACACCAGGCCTGGGTCAGTCGACGCGGTTACCATGGACGCGATGGCCGCCAAGCTGACGGGCTCCGACGCGCTGTGTGACGTGAAGTTCATCCGCATGCGCCAGCGCCTCCGCCCCGGCTTGTCTACTCCGTAGCTCGCGTCCGGGCAGGTCGCTTTCGAACGGGCCGACGTGTCGCCGATTGGGCTGCCCGGTTCAGTGCGTCACGTATCATGATGAGGGTTTCGATCTCCATCGCGTTCGGCTTCGGCTGCTCGGTCAACTTCCGCACCTGCTGCTCGAACCAGGCCAGATCAACTCGCTCGGCATCCAGTGCGTCGCGAAGTCGCGATTTGATGGCCGCCAATGGCTTCTTACCGATCATAGCAGCTTCTCCAGATCGGCCCGGATCTGCGCGACCAGCCGCAGCGCATCGCGCACCGTCATGCCGACCTCGACCACCTCATGCAGGGCCTTGAGCACCAGGGATTCGCGGTCCGCTCGCCGGCCAACGAGCAAACGTCGCTTACCCTACGTGATACCATGGTCGCGTGCACCCTAACCTGTGTCATGGCGGCCGACTCGTGTGGGCTCCGGCGGCGGCAGCGCTCACGTTGGTCGCGGGTTGCTTAGTGCCTGCCTCGTTCAAGCAAACACGCGAGCCGCGGGCGGGGCGAGCCATGAACGGGTGCGTGTGCATCGTCTACTCTCAGCGATATCAGATCGACCTGGGCGGTTTCGAGAAGCTGCACCCGTTCGACATCAACAAGTACGCCAAGATCTACCTGGCCCTGCTGACCGACGGGCTGCTGCGGCCGGAGGACGTGTTCGTCCCGGCCGAGATCGGCCAGGGCGACCCGCTGCGCGTCCATTCGGCGGCGTATCTCGCCGAGCTGCAACGACCGGCAGTGCTGGCGCGCTATCTCGAGTTCTCGCCGGCCAAGCTGGCGCCCGCGTCACTCACCGACGCGGCCGTGCTGCGGCCGTTCCGTTATGCTACCGGCGGCACGCTGCTGGCCGCGCGATTGGCCCTGCAGCATGGCATCGCCATCAACCTGGGCGGCGGCTACCACCACGCCGAGCCGGACCGCGGCGGCGGATTCTGCGTCTACGCCGACATGCCGATCGCCATCCGGGCGCTTCAGGCCGACGGACTGATTCGCCGGGCGCTGGTCGTCGATCTCGACGTGCATCAGGGCAACGGCACGGCGCTCTGCGTCGCGGCCGACGACGACGTGTTCACGTTCGACACGCACGAGGCTGACATCTACCCGATTCCCAAACAACGTAACGACCTCGACGTGCCGCTGCCGGCCGGCACCGGCGACGCGGCTTATCTGACGAAGCTGGGCGAGCACCTGCCGAGCGTCTTCGATCGCAGCCGCCCTGACCTGGTCTTCTTCCAGGCGGGCGTCGACGGCCTGGCCGGTGATCCACTTGCGCATTTTGAGCTTACGCCGCAGGGCATCATCGAGCGCGACCGGATCGTGTTCGAGCAGGCCGTCAGCGGCAATGTGCCCATCGTGATGGTCCTGGGCGGCGGCTACAGCCGCGATGCCTGGCGTGTTCAATACCAGAGCATCGGCCGGCTGAACGCAACGTACGGCTCGACCGACGAAGCACTCCCCGCCACGCCGCGCAACACAACAGTCAAGGAACGACTCGATACCAAGTGACCTGCGGCGCCACTGGCGGGGTCCGATCGAGTCAGGCGCAACCCGCGCCACACGGCGTGCTTCGCGCAGTCTTTCTCAGACCCTCTTCCCCTCAGAGTCCTGCTTTCGCCTGCTCAGAAGCGCTCGCCAAACGGTGAAAAAGTCAGCGAGCCGTCAGAGGCGGCCCGCGAAGGTGTGCAATTCGGTCGCCGGATCGTGACATTGAATCTAACGGGAACGTGGTTGAACTGCGTCGCGAAGGAGTATGAGGACATGAGATACGTTCTGCGCGCGATCATCTGCGTTTCGGCGACCGCCACGGCGGCTGTTGCCGACGGCGCCGCGGTGGTCTTTAATTCGCCCACGGTCGTGAACCCGTCCGTCGGCGTGGGCCGTCTGGCCATTGCGGACTTCAATCTCGATGAACGCCCCGATCTGGCCGTTATCGAGTTCGGCCTGAGCGTCGGCACGTTCCTGAGCGACGAGGGAGCGCTGAGTTTTCAGCCCGTCGGCCTCCTGCCCGGCCAGCCGTTCGACCCGCAGATCGCCGCAGCCGATCTCAACAACGACGGGCTGCCAGACATCGTCGCCGTGACCGGCGCCATCGAGTTCCAGACGTTCATCCAGCAGCCGGGCGGCACGTTCCAGCAATCGGGCACGGGCATCCCAGGCGAGTTCTACTTTCCCACGTTCGTGCTGGGGCAGATGAACGACGACGCCTTTATCGATCTGGTCACGGCCAATCCACAGGGCGTCCATCTCAACGATGGGTCCGGTCAATTCGTCACGGTCGGCGGGCTGGCCGACACACCAATCTTCTCGAACCTTCATGCGGCCAATCTGGATCCCGGCGGGCTGACCGACGTGCTACGGACGACCGGCCTGCCGACCGTCGTGCAAGTGCTGCGCAATGACGGCGATGGCGTGCTGACGCTTTCCGCCACCGTCTCCGCGCCCACCAACACGGCGTCGGCCGGCGGCGACTTCAACGCCGACGGAGTCACCGACATCGCCATGATCGACTACGCGCCGGCGAACGCCATCGTGGTTCGGTTCGGCCAACCGGCCGCAACGCTCGGGCCGCCGGTTGCGTTTTCGACCGGCCCGTATCCATCCGCGATCGCCGCCGGCGATGTGAACAACGACGGATTCGATGACATCATCGTGGCGATGAGCGCCGCGGGCGGAGTCTCCAACATCAGGGTCTATGCGTCTTTGGGCAACGGTACGTTCGCGCTGGCCGGTTCGAGCCCGGTTCCGGTCGATGATTCAGGCGGTGGCGGGCCGCACATCTTCGACATGGCCACGGCCGACTTCGATCGGGACGGCCGCACCGACCTGGCCGCGGCAGCATTCGGCTATGGGCTCGTCCTGGTATTCAACGTCACACCCTTCGGCGACCTGGATGGCGACGGCGACGCTGACCTCGACGATTTCCCGCTCATGGCCGCGTGCCTGAGCGGACCCGCCGTGCCGGCTCCCAACGGATGCGCCGCTACCGATCTCGACGCCGACAACGACGTCGATGTCGCCGACGTCGCGGTGTTCCAGAATAGCTTTGGCGAGCCATGAATGGGGCCGCCGCGCATTCCTCATATCCTACGTGTGGGTGCGCTGGGCCCTCGGGATCTGGCGTCATGTTCTGAGTGAACGCTGACGCGCGCGTCCGCGTCAGGCGGGCGAGATCAGGATGGTCCGGCAGACCGGACAGGCGAACTGCCGGCCGGCGCTTTGCTGCGGGACCTGCATCGGCCCGCCGCAGTGCGTGCAATAGATGACACGCAGGCCAGCCATGGCGACCGGCGCTGCCCGCCGCTGTCGCTTCGGGCGATGGAGCGAGCCTGCCTGAAGCGCCAGCCGCTCGAAGTTGACCTGGTCAACCATGTCCGGGATCAAGAAGATGTCGACCAGCCAGCCGATGCCCGCCAGGCCGCCGGTCAGGAACCACAAGATGCCCGTCCCGATGCGATTGCAGTAAAACCGGTGCACACCCAGCACGCCGAAGAAGAACCAGAGGATGTATGCGACACCGATCGATCGCATCGTGTACCTTTCAGCCTCGGGGCGAAGCGCCCTCAGTGCATTCGTTTGGCGCGCGAGATTATTTGTACGCAACGTGCTCGCGCAGCGGCTGCTCGCCGCAGGAGTGCGAGAAGGGATTCTCGCACAAGCAGGATCGTGCTCGCGCACCGGCTCGCCGCTACATGTGTGCGAGAAGGGATTCTCGCACAAGCAGGATCGTGCTCGCGCAGCGGCTGCTCGCCGCAGGAGTGCGAGAAGGGATTCTCGCACAAGCCGCTGGGATTCTCGCACAAGCCGCTCGGATTCTCGCACAAGCCGCTCGGATTCTCGCACGAGCAGTGTGGATTCTCGCACGAACGGTCAGTGCAGCATATGGTCGCGGTTGGCGTCGCGGACCATGCTCGGGATCAGAAACAGGTCGACCAGCCAGCCGATCCCGAACAGCCCCAGCGTCAGGAACCAGATGACGCCGCTGACGACCCGTCCCAGGTAGACCCGGTGGACGCCCAGTACACCCAGGAAGAACCACAGCACGTACGCCACGCCGACTCTTCGCATCGACGACTCCTTCCGGGCAAACCGCTCCGCCCGCATTGCATTGCCTGTGACGCGCGGAATATTTGCGATTGACCGGTGCCGAGACGCCGCATTTCAGGTTCGTGGGTGAACCCAGCAGGCAGCGCCGGTTCACGCGCGACCATTCGCCGACCTTGGTCATTCACGGCGCTCGTGCAGCGGCGCCGTCGACGCGATGTGCTCAAACAGCGCCCGTTCGGCCGCGGTAAGCTCCACGTGCCGCCGGGCCATGACCTTCGCCGCCGTCGCGAGGACGCGCGAGACATCGGCTGTTTGCAGTCCGGCATCGGTCAACCACGCGAGCGATGGCACGAACTTCGGCACCAACCCGCCACAGGCGACGTTGGCCGCAAAGCCGATGCTGGCGCCGGCGGGGATCGATTGGTTGATCGCCAGCTTGGCGTGATCGCCGATCGCGGCGCCATAGAACATCGATCCGGTGTCGAGTTCCTTGCCGTTCACCAGCGCCCGCACGGTGCCATACGTGTTCTTCAGGTCGCTGTTCGACGTGGACGCGCCGATATTCACCCAGTTTGCCACATACGAGTGTCCCAGAAAACCGTCGTGCTGCTTGTTGCTGAAACCGCTGAAGATGGCCGCGTCGATCTCACCGCCGACCTTGCAGACCGGCCCGACCGAAGTCCCCTCGCGGATGACCGCCCCGCAGCGCACGGCGGCGCCAACGCCAACGTACGCCGGCCCGCGGACGGTCGCGTGCGATTCGATCAAAGCGTTGTCTGCGATGAAGATCGGACCGCGCGTGGCGTCGAGCACCGCCAGGGGCTCGACGACGGCCTTGTCGCCGATATGAACGTGGCGACGGTCCTCGATCACCGCCGTCGGGTGGACGGTGCCGATCAGGGCCGCGTCGTCGCGCCCAGCCCAGTCGCTGTGCAAGAGATCGGCGTTTCGCCGGACGATATCCCAGGGATATCGGATGAGGTCGGCCTCGACCGGGCCGCTGGGAAACGATCGAGCCAGCCCGGCCGACGCACCCGCATCGAGCAACACGCGCGGCGAGACGCGCCGTGCCAACGCGTCATCGCACGCCACATAAACGATACGTCCACTGTCAGAGACGCCGACGAACGGCGGAGCGTGAAACGAGAGGGCGCGGTCGACCAGCCAGAGCCCATTGACCAGCACGGAACCGGTCTCGACCGGGCGATTGACCGGCAGCCGGCAGCGCTCGCCCGCCACGGGGGCGAGCCAATCCCGCACCCAGACGCCGGATACCGGCGTGTTCAGGCGGAACGCAATCCGGTCGAGCAGCGTTTTCCGCCCGGCCCGTAGCTCAAACACGCTCCGCCAGTAGGTCAGCGGCAGCAGGTCGGCGAAGGTGGCGTCCTCAAACACGATCAGCGGCGGCATTGCCGCAGTATATCGCCCGATACCGAAGTCGGGGAGCCTCGGCCCTTGCCGGATCACGGGTTAGGCCGCATGATCTTCTGACGGTGTCTGCCGCGTCGCTCGAGCCGAACCCACAGGTTGCCCAACGGCTGGACGAGCAGCTTGCGCGCTATCCGCATTGCGCCGAACGGATTTACCGCCGCCTTCTGGCCCTGCTGCACAAGCGCCAGATCGTTTCGATCGACGCGGTGTATGCCGAGGCCCAGCCGCCAGGTATGGAGGCGCGCGACACGGCAGACGATCCGAACCGCCCGGCGGGCACACGCCTGGCGCCCGAGGCTCTGCCCCGCGTCGCCGAGATCACACGCCGGTACGTCTGCGCCTTTCTGACGGTGGAGGAGATCGACCTGGCCGTGAGCCTGGTCATCCAGCGCGAAGAGGCCCAGAACCTCGAAAACATCGCTAACCAGCCGAACGGCGACTTCGCCACGCTCGCGCGCAAGATTCACGCGTACTGGTCGCTCGGCTCGCCCGAGGCGCAGCTCCCGCTAGCTGAGGTGATGGGTACGCGCGTGGCCCTCATCCGCACGCTAATCAGCGACGAGCTCGAGTTCATCGGCATTGCCAAGCATCACCTGGGCATCCGCGACTTCGACGCGCTGCTCGAACGCACGGTGGGCAGCGACCACCGCATGGGCCGGATCGGCGGCAAGGCCGGCGGCATGTTGCTGGCGCAGCGCATCCTGGCGGCGGCCGACTTGCCGACGGGGCAGCAGTGGCCGCTGCGCGTCCCGGAGAGCGTCTACATTCGTTCGGACGTGATTGAGGAGTTTCTGGAGCTCAATCGGCTGGGCGAGTACCGCAACCAGAAATACAAGGACATCGACGAGATCCGCAATGAATACCCGCTGATCAAGGGCGTGTTTCGTAACTCGGCCTTTCCGATCGGCATCGTCCAGAAACTGCGGAACCTCTTGACCCAGATCGGCAACGCGCCGCTGATCGTCCGGTCGAGCAGCCTGCTCGAGGACCGGTTCGGCGCGGCGTTTTGCGGCAAGTACGCGAGCATTTTCGTCGCCAACCAGGGACCGCTGGAGGCGCGTCTGCAAGTGCTGCTCGGCGCCATCGCCGAGGTCTATGCCAGCGCCCTTTCGCCCGATCCGATCCAGTACCGCCGCGCCCACAATCTGATCGACTACGACGAGGACATGGGCGTCATGATTCAGAAGGTGGTCGGGCGGGCGCACGGGCGCTACTTCCTGCCGGCCTTTGCCGGGGTGGCCTTCGGCCGTAACGAGTATCGCTGGTCGCCACGCATCCGCCGCGAGGACGGGCTGGCCCGGCTCGTGTTGGGGCTGGGGACGCGCGCGGTCGACCGGGTCGGCGCCGATTACCCGCGGATGGCGGCGTTGGGCGCGCCGACACTGAGGCCGGAGTCCAGCGTCCACGTCATCCGGCAGCAGGCCCAGAAAACCATCGACGTGATCGACCTGCAGCGCAACCGGCTCGACTCGATCAACTTGGGCACGCTGCTGGCCAGTTCAAGCGAGCGGTTTCCGCTGCTCGACCTGCTCGTCTCGGTGTATCAGGACGGCGGGCTGTATCCGCCGACCACCTCGTTCATCGATGCGCCGCCCGACCAGTTGTGCATTACCTTCGACAAGCTGCTGGCCGGAACGAACTTCGCCCAGCACCTGCAATCGGTCCTGGGTGTGCTGGAGCAGCAGTACAGCTCACCGGTCGACGTCGAGTTCGTGTGCGACGGCCACGACTTCTATGTGCTGCAATGCCGTCCCCAGAGCGGCGCTGAGACGGAGGCCGCCGCGGCGCTGCCCACCGACGTTCCGCCTGAGCGCATCGTCTTCAGCGCCTCGAAGTTCGTCCGGACGGGCGTGTTCGATGACATCGAGTTCATCGTGTACGTCGATCCGCGGGCTTATGCGAGCGTGGCCGGAATGGAACAGAGCATGGCCATTGCGCGGGTCGTTGGACGGCTGAACCGCAAGCTGGCCGCACGCCGCTTCATCTTGGTAGGCCCCGGCCGCTGGGGCAGCAACGACGTGCGCTTGGGCGTGCGCGTTTCCTACGCCGACATCAACCACACGCAGATGTTGATCGAGGTGGCCCGCCGGCTGGGTGGCTATGTGCCCGAAGTGTCGTTCGGCACGCACTTCTTCCAGGACCTGGTCGAGTCGGGAATCGGCTACCTGCCGTTGTATCCGGAGGAGCCGGGGAACGTCTTCAACGAACGCATCTTCGGCGACGCCTCGAACGCGCTGTCCGAGCTGCTGCCCGACGAGAGCTCGCTCGGCGGCGTAGTGCGCGTGATCCATGTTCCGGCCGTTGCGGGAGGCCACAAGCTGCGGGTCGTCATGAGTGGGCAGATGGACCACGCCCTCGGCTACCTGACTGCGAACGGGATGTAGCCGGCGCTGGAAGTATGATGGACGCAGAGGCGCAGAGCGCGCTAAGATACGGATGAGTTATTCCGTTTTCTCTGTCCTGTGCGTTCCCAGCGCCTCAGCGTCGATTCTGGCGGACGCCGGCGTGCGCGCCGCGTCGAGGCGCAGCGTCGCTAAGCGTCACGCAGGGCGATCGGTGGGCGGAGGATCTCGCTCAGGACGACCGCGCGGCGGAGTTCCGCCACGGTGAGCGCGACGGGGTCGGGTCGAATGAGCTCGGCCACGACCTCGTCTACGGTATCGAGTCCCTGCGGAGGTTCGCGCGTCGGCTCGCGCTCTCGCGGAGCGACGGGCGCGCCCGGCGTGGCGCGCGGCGGGGCCGCACGCCTTTGCGCCACTGGTCGAGCGCTCGCGGGCGACGGAGGCTGCGGCCGGGCGCGCGGCGTCGCGGCCGAGCGTGGCTGGGTTGGCGTGCTCGGCTGGAGGGCTGGTCGTGGAGGCGGCGTCGGGTGCGCGCGCGCCGGGCGGCGCTCGATCGGAGTCGGGCGCGGCACGTGGGCCGTTGGCTGCGCCGTCGGTGGAGCAGGTCGGCGGACCGGGCCTCTCGGGCGCGACTGGTGCTCGGCCTTCCGCTTGCTCCACCAGCCAATCAACGCCGAAATGACGACGAACGCCACCGCACCGATAGCTTCGAGCAGATCGCCGGTGCTACGCTGGGCCAGTAAAATGTCGTCGGCAAGCCAGTTCATCGTGTTCTCGCGCTGGCTAGAAGGCGCTTTTACTCTTTCTTGCCTTCCGCCCCCCCGATTGAGCGGCGCATCGAGGTATCGGCGTCGATGTTCTTCATCCGGTAATAGTCCATGATACCGAGATTCCCGGTGCGGAACGCCTCGGCCATGGCCAGCGGCACCTGCGCCTCGGCCTCGACCACCTTGGCCCGATTCTCTTCCACCCGCGCACGCATCTCCGCCTCGAGCGCGCGGGCCATGGCCGCCCGCTTCTCAGCCTCGGCCTGGAAGCGGCGCTTGTCGGCCTCGGCCTGTTCCGCCTGCAGCTTGGCACCGACGTTGGCCTCCTTGTCGACGCCGGCCACGCTGATGTCGGCGATGTCCACCGAGAGAATCTCGAACGCCGTGCCGGCATCAAGCCCCGAACTCAGCGCTCGCTTGGCGATGTAATCGGGGTTCTCGAGCACGTCTTTGTACGTCTGAGCCGAGCCGATGGCACTCACGATCGCCTGGCCGACGCGTGCGATCACCGTCTCTTCGGTCGCGCCGCCGATGAGCTGGGCGATGTTGGTGCGCACCGTCACACGGCCTTTGCACAGCAGTCGGATGCCGTCCTTCGCCACGGCGTCGAGCTTGTCGGTGCCGCGCGACGCCGCATCCACGCCGGGGCAGTCAATCACTTTGGGGTTCACGCTGGTGTTGACGGCGTCCAGAATGTCGCGTCCGGCCAGATCGATGGCGCAACCCTTGCGCCAATCGAGGTCGATATTGGCCCGATGCGCCGCGATGAGCGCGCGAGTGACGTTTGGAATTCGCCCGCCGGCCAGATAGTGGCTCTCAAGGTCGTTGTTCTGCACGTCGTGAATGCCGGATTTGACGAGCTGGATTTTGCACAGCACGACCACGCGCGAATCGACCTTGCGCAGGCGCATGCCGATCAGGTCGGCAAAGCCGACGCTGGCGCGGCTCATGAACGCCTGCAGCCACAGGTTGAAGAACTGCCCCAGCACCAGCACGATCACCAGGCCGACGATGCCGAGGATGATGTAGAAGATGATCCAGCCGTCGATCGCAGCCAGGAGCCGATTGGTCATTCCGGTCATGGGTCTCGCCTTTCGCTTAAACGCCGATCATCCGGCCGCCGCCTGATCTCCCGCCGCGCGTGGGCGGACCACCAACATCCGGCCTCGCTGCCCGGTCGCTTCGACGGGTTGGTCGATATCGATCATGGCAAACTCGGCCACACATTCCACGCGACGGCCGCCGAATTCGCAACTGCCGACCGGCCGAAGCGGCGTCATCGCCCGGCCGAATCGCCCGATCAGTGCGCGCAACTCGTCGTCGTTCGAAAACGCCTCGCCCTTGCCTACGGTGGGGTTGGGCGGTGAGATGCGCTTGCCCAGCGGCGTGCGATGCCAGAACTTGACCGCGATGACCGCCAAGACCGGCAGGACGATCAGCGTCCCGATGATTGAGAAGAAGCCGGCCGTTTCGCCGTGAGCCATGAACACACGTGCGATGCCCGCGATCAGGAGGCCCAGACCAGCCAGGCTCAGCATGGCGTGCGACGGCAGGAAGATCTCCGCCACCAGCAGGGCCAGCCCGCCGAGAAAGAGCAGTACGGTAATCGTCGTTGCGTCCACGGTTCAGCCCTGCCTCTTCACCACGCGCCGATGCGAGAAGGACTCTGCACCGGTACTGATGCTCTGCAGCGTCGCACCAAGCACGGGCAAGCGATAAGGCTGCTTGCCCATGCCACCCATCGTTGGCCATTTCCACAATCGCAGCAAACCGGCACGCTCCGTCAGCGCTCGACCGGCCGCACTACGACTCGGTTTCCGCGCCGCTCGATGACCTCGATTTCCTGTCCGGAGCTGCAGAATTCGCCCTCGGCCACTACGTCGACCACCAGTCCGCCGAAGCGAGCCTTGCCGGCCGGGCGAAGCGGCGTCTCGGCTTGCCCCACGTCGCCCACGCGGGCCAGGCCGCGGTACGGGTCATCGGGCAGCACCTCGGTCGGCGTCGGGTTGGCCGGCACGACGTTTCGGATCACCGGAATCTTCGGCAGGAACCGGCTGAGCACAAACATACCCGCCAGCGAGCCGGTCAGCGATATCGACAACACCTTGACGCCGGTCTTGAGCGCCGCCAGTGAGCCGTCCAGCCGTGGCCAGGTAAACGGAATGGTGCGGCCTGGCTCCTCGGGCACAAATGTGGCCACCAGCGAGACGAGGATCAGAGCGATTCCGCTGATGCCGGCAATGCCGAAGCCCGGAATAACAAACAGCTCCAGCGCCAGCAGGGCGATGCCGATCAGCAGCACCACCACTTCCCACACGTTGGCCAGCCCGGTCAGATAGGGGGCGCCGAGGAACAGGGCTAGCGCAATCACCGCCACCAAGCCTGCCAGGCCGATGCCCGGCATCTTGAACTCGGCGTACGCGCCCAAGAAGACCAGCATGAGCAGGATCGAACGCACGATCGGGCTGGTCAGCCAGCCGACCAGCCGCTCGGACCAGGTGTAATCGAGCCGAGCGACGGTGCTCGAAAACTCATACCGGCTCGACAATTCTTCCTGGTTGGCGACGATCGCCTTGGCGAAGCCGTAGGCCACGGCCTCGGACTGATTCATGGTCAGCAAGTCGCGCTCGTCCACCACCGGCTGCCGGGCGGGATGCTCGTTGCCCGTGACCGGATCGACGTAGTTCTCCACCAGCTTCCACTCGCGACTGGCCTGGCTGCCGCCGCTGAGGAACGAGGAAAACCCGCCGGACTTCTCTTCGCCGAGCAAGCGCGACTTCTCGCCGTCATCGACGAACTTGCGCTGTCCGGTCTCGGTGTTCTCGACCCACCAGACCTTTCGGCCCAGCCGCACCATGGCCTCGGACAGCAGCGGGTCGTAGCCACGGCGTGAGGCCGAGTCGCGGAACTCGGCTACGATGGGACTCTCGATCTTGGCCCGCTCGGTGGCCTCGACGCTTTGCAGACCGTCGGGTCCGACCATGATCGGGGCGCAGTCGCCAATGCTGGCGACCGGCGAGACCACAATCTCCTGGCACGCCACCGCGATCATGGCGCCGGCGGAATAGGCCTCGGGATGGACCCAGGCGACCGTCTTGATGTCGGTCGTGTTCTTGATGAAGTTGCAAATGTCGAGCGCGCTGCTGACCAGCCCGCCGGGCGTGTCGAGCTCGAAGACAACCGTACTCGCGCCAGCCGTACGCGCCTCTTCGACCCGCCGTTGGAGGCTCTTAAGCGTCATGTCGTCGATGACGCCATGAATCGGGACGACCACGCCGCGCTGTGTTGTCGCGGCGGGCGATTCGGCCCAGGAGACTGCCGCGAACGTGATGAGCAGGGACGCCGATCCGAGCGCTACCCGTAGCGACCGCGTGCGGCTCGTCGCGTCGGCCGGCCGAAGGGACACGTGTTCCTGCATGGTCCGATCCCCCACGTAATTGTCTGGCCATTGGCTCAACGTTTGTCCATTACAGTTTAGGTATCTTCCGAGTTATCGGCAAGTCGGACGGCCGTCGTGTGGGCGGGTCCGGTGCGCCCAGTCCCTTGGCGTGCGGTCAAGCCGCCTGCCGGCACGCCCAGCAGGACTTGCCTTCCTCGAAGTCGTGGCATATGTTGACATAGCGATGAAGGTGTGCGCAGCCAACCCGATCGAGCAGGCCCAAGCCGAACCGGCCCCATGCGGCTCCGGGTAACGCTGCGCATCGATCGTGTGTGCCATACGAACCCCGGAGACGCGAGTCTTCGGGGTTTTTTGTTGCGCGGAGCGGTGCGGCCACAACGCTGCACCGACTCGTAGCTCGTGGCCCGCGGCCTTGGCGGCCGGGGTTCCGAGCGCGATGCCCCTTGGTGCAACCGGTAGCATTCCCGGCTCTGAACCGGGCGATGGCGGTTCGAATCCTCCAGGGGCAGGTATCGAGTGAGTTGTGAAAACGGCGCGCGTGGCGCGAGCGGACGTTCTGCGCGCCGTATGGGGCCGGCGTACCGGGGTGCGAGACCTGCCTTGCAGGCGGGTCGAGCGAGCTCAATCCCTCGCCGGCACCAGCGGGGGTCGTCGTCTAACGGCAGGATGGCTGCTCTTCAAGCAGTCGATGCGGGTTCAACTCCCGTCGACCCCAATGGCCCCGTGGCGTAGTGGCAGCGCGCCCGGCTTTGAACCGGGAGGCCGAGGTCCGATTCCTCGCGGGGCCGCTCGCGCGCTACGGCGCCGGGGCAGCGTTGGGCGGCGCGCCAGATCCATTCGCGCCCTGGCGGTCATAGCCAGGAACGGCGCTGAGTGTACGGGGGCCCACCGGCGTGGCGTTTGGCACGTTCGGCGTGGCGCGGGCGCGCGTCACGCTTCGCGCCAGGCGGGATCGTACGGCAGCGAGAACAGCTTCTGAACCCGCTCGGCACGGGCGGGCGCCGCACCGCCCAGAGTCTCCAACGCGGCCCGCACGCTGGCCAGTCGAGCGTCGTCGCGCAGGTTTGCGGCGTCACCGGCTCGGTCGATGCGGTCGAGGATGGCGGCCAAGTCGATCAGTCGATGCCGCATCTCGATGAAATGACGGTTGAGGACGGCTTCAGCAGTCGGTTGCGTCGTCATAGCAGTAACTCGTGTGGATGCACGCGCGTCTTGGCGGACTAAGGCACTTGGCGCAGCTCGGGATTCGCCGCCTCGACTCGCGCCTGCGAAGCGGGTGCGGCCGCGCCAACCGCAAGATACGCCGGCACTGCCTCGCCGCAGGCCTCGCCGGCCGAGTCGGCCGCTTGCGGCAGTCCGCGGGCCGTCGCATACCGGAGCATCAGCGTCGAACCGCCGACGTATAGATAGCCGATCGTGAACAGGGCGATGAACGGCGCCCCGATGCCGACGTCGCCCGACTCGACGCACAGGATCAGGCAGGCGAACATGTACACCGCCATGCCGAGCTCGACGTACGGCAGCACCGACACGCCGAGTTTCCGCCGGTAAGCCGTGCGGCGCTTCCACGCGCCGTCGGGCGTGCCGCTGACGCCGAACTTCGGCGTGCGAACGAACTCGCTTGGGCTTCCCAGCAAGCCCGAGAGCACGGCAATGGCATTGCTCAGGCAAATCCCCACGCCAAGGCTCATCAGGAACGGCAAGTACTTGACGCTATCGGTCCACGTGCGGAACAGCTCCCGCTGGCTGGCCGCATAGAAGCAACTGGCCGAGCACGTGGCGATGACGAACAGTGAGAAATCGACGAAGAGCCCGCTGGTACCGCCGCGGCCCAGCCACGAGAGCTTGGTGTAGAGCACCGGATACAGCAGCAGGATGAGCAGCAGCATCAGCACGCTGACCAGGCAGCTCGTCAGGTGAAACACGGCTTCGAGCTTGATCTTGGCCGGAAGCTGTGACCGCAGGATGCGCGGCAGCAACTTGCGGCACGTCTGGGCACCGCCTTTGGCCCAGCGCTGCTGCTGGGCCTTGAACGACTCGATGTCGGGCGGCAACTCGGCCGCCGAAGCGATATCGGGGCAGAACAGAAACTTCCAGCCGCGAAGCTGGGCGCGGTACGACAGATCGAGGTCCTCCGTCAGCGTGTCGTGTTGCCAGCCGCCCGCGTCGGCGATGCAGCTCTTCCGCCAGATGCCGGCCGTCCCGTTGAAGCTCATGAACCGGCCCGAACGGTTGCGGGCGCCGTGCTCGATCACGAAGTGCCCATCGAGCAGCACGGCCTGCGTCTTGGTGAGCAGCGATTGATCGCGGTTGAGGTGCTCCCATCGCGCCTGCACCATGCCCACGCTCGGGTCGATGAAGTAGTGTACCGTGCGGTGGACGATGTCGGGCGGGGGGACGAAATCGGCGTCGAAAATCAGCACGAACTCACCGATGGCACTCGCCAACCCGGCCTCGAGCGCGCCGGCCTTGTAGCCGGTCCGGTCGGAGCGGTGCAGGTGGACCACATCGTGCCCGGCATCGCGGAGACGCTGGACGGTTTCGGCCGCGATGGTGGTGGTCTCGTCCGTCGAATCGTCGAGCACCTGGATCTGCAGACGGTCGCGCGGGTAATCGATCGCGGCCGCGGCCTCGATGACACGGCGAGCGACGTAGCGCTCGTTGTACATCGGGAGTTGGACCGTCACCCGCGGCGGCTCCCGGAAACACGCCGTCAACTTCGGCTGGTGCTTGCGGTGCTTGTAGTAGAGGTAGACAAGCTGATAGCGGTGCAGTCCGTAAAGGCACACCATGATCAGCACGACGGCGTAGATGCTGACCGGCACGGCCTGCCAGGAAAACGCTAGAAGGAACATCGGTCCGATCTCGTCTCAGCCTGCGAGCGCCAGCTTGAATCGCTCCAATATCTCTTCGCTCTCACCGGCCCGATATTGCTTCGCGGGCCACCGGAACCCCAGACCGTCGCCTGGCCGCCGCGGAATCATGTGAAAGTGCACGTGCTCGACGACCTGGCCGGCTGCGGCGCCGTTGTTCTGGAGCAGGTTGTAGCCATCGGCGCCGGTAACCTGCAACAGGGCCGCCGCCAACTTGGGAAGCTCAGCCGCCAAGCCCGAAAGTCCGGCAGCGGGCAATTCGTGCAAGTGGCGTGCGTGCTCGCGCGGCACGACGAGCAGATGGCCGGGCGCCAACGGGGCCACATCGAGAAACGCCACGGCGGCCGGTGACGACGAAACGACCTTGGCCGGAAGCTCCCTGCCGATAATCCGGCAAAACACGCACTCGGTCACGCCAGCCACGGTTTGCGGCCTCCACAAAGACACACGCGGGCCGCGCCAGCCCGCCCTGAGCGGCCCGCCGCGCCCGCCAGGATTCTAGCCCTCGGGTTGCGGACCTTCCCTGGCGGCGGCGCCCGCGCCGGGGCCGCGGCCCTGCGCCCGCTTTCCTTCCTTCGCGAGCTTGATCGCCAGAGCATAGCGCGCGTCGGCCCGCGTGCGGCGGGCGAGCTTCTCGGGCCTGACCAGGTTGGCGGGCGGCGTCTCGTCGCCGACGAGTTGAATGACAGCCTGCTCGCCAGCATCGCCGATCCGCCAGCCGGGGAGTCGAACGATCCGTGTATAGCCGCCGCGCCGTTCGGTATAGCGCGGTGCGATCGTCTCGATCAGCCGGCGCGTCACCGATTCGCCGGTAAACGCCAGCGCCCCTTTCGGCTGGCCGGTGCGATGCCGCCGGCCGCTCAGCGAGCGGACCACACGCTCGCGCTTGGTGTCCGACATCATCTCGTAGTCGCTCAGGTGCTCCTTGGGGATGATCGATCGGTCGGACAGGTGCTTGTGAATCTGCCGGCGCGCGACCAGATCACCATTCTGGGCGCGCTTGGCCAGCGTGATCAGCTTCTCGACGAAGCGGCGCAACTCCTTGGCCTTCGGCAGCGTCGTGCGGATCTCGCCGTGTTCGATCAAGCTGTGCGCCAAGTTCCGTCGCAGCGCGCGGCGGTGCGACGTGGTTCGGCCAAGCTTGCGGTGGGCTATTCGATGTCTCATGACTCACTTCCTCTTTGCTAGGAGCGCTCCGCACCGACGGGCACGCGCAGTTCGTTGTGCTCACTGCGCGGGGCGAATGACATTCCGAGCGACAGCCCCCAGTCCGCCAGCTTCCGCTTGACCTCGCGCAACGACGTCTTCCCAAAGCTGCGCACACGCAGCAAGTCGGACTCGGTCCGCGTGACCAGCGCGGCGACCGTCGCGATGCGGGCCGACTCCAGGCAGTTCCGGGCGCGCACCGACAGGTCGAGGTCGGCGATCGGACGGTCGAGCTTGGCCGCCAGTTCCGGATCGATGTCGGACATCGCCGGCTGCGGAGTCGAGAGATCGGCCGTGACGTCCGAACCAAGCTCGTGGTACTGAACGAACGGGTTCAGGTGCTTGCGGAGGATCTTGCCCGCCTCGACCAGCGCGTCGTCCGGCAGCAGCGTCCCGCGCGTCCAGACTTCCAGAATCAGCCGCTCGTAGTTGGTGCGCTGGCCGATGCGTGCGTCTTCGATGCGATAGCGCACGCGCAGAACCGGCGAGAACACCGAGTCGACCGGAATGACCCCAATCTCTTGCTCGGGGCCCTGGTTTTCATCGGCGGTCGCGTAGCCGCGTCCGCTGCGCACGGTCATGTCCATCTCGAAGCGCGTCTTGGCCGTGAGCGTGGCCAGTACGAGCTCGGGGTTGATGATTCGAATCGCGGGATCGGCCACGATGTCGGCGGCGCGGATTTCACCGGGCGATGATCGCTCGACGCGCATCGTCTTGATGCCGCTTCCATCGCTCGCGACCACGATTTTCTTCACGTTCAGGATGATGTCGGTGACATCCTCCAGCACGCCGGGAATCGTTGTGAACTCATGCGGCGCCTGGGCGATCTTGACCGTGGTGACGGCCGCCCCTTCCAGGCTCGACAAGAGTATCCGCCGCAGCGAGTTGCCGACGGTGGTGCCGAAGCCGCGCTCAAACGGCTCGACGGTGTACCGGCCGTAGGTCTCGTTGCTGACGAGGTCGTCTCGAATGACCCGACTGGGTAGCTGCAAACCACGCCACCGGATTTCCATGGGTCGTCTCCTTGCTTATCCGACAGCCCGAACCTCGGCCGCCGCAGCGGCCAGCGCCGGCTCGGGTCGGTGGTGGTTGTCTTAACGGCTGCACATCTCGATGATCAGTTGTACTTCCACGGGAATCTGCACGTCTTCGCGGCTGGGAAGCGCCTGAACGACGCCAGTAAGCTGCGCCGGCTGCAACTCGAGCCAGGGCTGCATCGGCGGTCCGCCGCCATCGCCGAAGACGGCGCGCACGTGCTTCTGCGACTTGGCCCGCGGGTTGACCGTCACGCGGTCGCCCTTGTCGAGCAGGTAGCTCGGGCGATTGACCCGGCGGCCATTCACGTGCACGTGCCCGTGCGCGATCATGACGCGGGCGGCCTTGCGCGATGGGGCGAAACCGAGCTTGGTGACGACATTGTCGAGCCGCCGCTCCAGCAGGCTGAGCAGCGCGTCGCCGGTGTTGCCCACGGTGCGCTCGGCCTGGCGGAAATAGAGCATGAACTGCCGCTCGAGTACACCGTAATAGCGCTTGACCTTCTGCTTTTCGCGCAGGCGCACGGCGTAGTCGCTACCCTTGCGGCGGCGCCAGGCGTGCATGCCGGGCGGCTGATTTCGCCACTGGCGCTCAATCGGGCACTTGGCCGTCTCGCACCGAACGCCCTTGAGCATCAGCTTGATGCCTTCACGGCGACACAATCTGCAAACTGGACCAAGATATCTGGACATCCGTCGTCAACTCTCAAAGGGACAACATCTGTTCTACGGCATCTCCTTCGCGAGGAAGGTGATCTGTTTGAAACCGCTCGCGAGGTCGACGAACTTTACCCCTGGCAGGCGGCGAAGCTCGCTCGACGCTTGCGCCCAGAAGTACAGCTCAACGGCCCACTTTCTTTTCACGCACCGTTCCAAGGCTGGAACGTAGTCGGCGTCCCCCGCAACGAGCGCGATGGTCCCGGGTTGCGGGTTTTCCTCCAGGGTATCGCGAATCGCATTGGTCAACTCGGCATCGACGCGCTTCTCGCGTCCGGTATAGAAACTCCGATCAAAGATGCGCGGTTCGATTCCCAGGGTCTTCAGACGATTCCACAAGGCGTCGTTGGGCGGCGGCCGGGATCCCACGAGCACCGCTTCCATCAACGGCCGGCCAGCCTGAATAAGGTCGAGCAACCCGCCATAGCTCACTCGGAAGCGCAGAACGAGTTGGTCATCGTAGTTGAACGTCTCGCGCGCGACGCGCTGGCCCTCGATGAAGACATTGCTGTTATCAATGAAAAGGTGCAACCCGTTCATTCAGGCGACGCCCCCCGGACTCAAACTCGTCTCTTCTTGGCCGGCCGGCAGCCGTTGTGCGGCAGCGGCGTCACGTCCTCGATCGACTGAATGCGCAGGCCGGCCGACTGCAGGGCCGTGACCGCCGACTCGCGGCCCGAGCCCAGGCCCTTCACGCGGACCTCGAGCTCGACCATGCCGAACTTGCGGGCCGCCTGGGCCGCCTGCTCGGCAGCCCGCTGCGCGGCGAACGGCGTGCTCTTGCGGGTGCCCTTGAAGCCGGCGGTCCCAGCCGAGGCCCAGCACAGCACTTCACCACCCGAGTCGGTAATGGTGACCATCGTATTGTTGAACGTGGCCTTCACGTGCGCGATGCCACGCGCCACGTTGCGACGCACACGCTTCTTGCCGGCACGCTTAGCCACGATGGAGCTCCTTCACACCCTTCTTGCCCGCCACGGTTTTCTTGGGTCCTTTCCGCGTCCGCGCGTTGCAGCGCGTGCGCTGTCCGCGCACCGGCAGACCGCGCTTATGGCGATATCCGCGGTAGGACCCGATGTCTTTGAGCCGGGCGATGTTCGAAGTCACGATGCGCCGCAGCTGCCCCTCGACCTGGTAGTTGCGGTCGATGATGCCGGCGATGCGCGAGACCTCGTCCTCGGTCAGGTTCTTGGCCTTGACGCCCAGCTCGATTCCGGCTTCCTTGAGCACCTGCCGCGCGATGTAGGGGCCGATGCCGTAGATGTACTGAAGCGCGATCTCGACGCGCTTCTCGTTGGGGATATCCACACCTGAAATACGAGGCATATCAGCTCCAGTCGCGCCAATGTGGCCTGCCCAAACGCCCGGGCGGGCCAGTCTCCGCCGGCATGGCCGCGCTGGAGCTTGGCCATGCCACCCGTTGCCTAACCCTGCCGCTGCTTGTGCCGCGGATTGGTACAGATGACGCGGACCACGCCGCGCCTCCGGATGACCCGGCAGTTCTCACATATTCTCTTGACGCTGGCACGAACCTTCATGGTCCTAATCCTCTACGTAACGTGGGTCAAACGCATGGACCCGAACTACTCCCGCCCGTCGGTGAGCACATCGGCTCCGGTTTCGGTGACGGCCACCGTGTGCTCAAAATGGGCGGCGGCACGGCCGTCTTTCGTGACGACGGTCCAGCGGTCGCCGTCGCCGAACTGCACGGCGTGGCCGCCCAGATTAACCATCGGCTCGACCGCAAGCGTCATGCCCGGCATGAGCCGGAAGTCATGCTTGCGCTGCTTGCGGTCGTCGAAGTTGGGCACCTTGGGGTCTTCGTGCATTTCGCGGCCGATCCCGTGCCCGACGAACTCGCGGACGACCGACATCTTGTTCGCCTCGACGAAGTGCTGGATGGCCCGAGCCACCTCACTCCACATTCGCCCCGGCCGAATCTGGGCGATGGCCAGCTGAAGCGCCTGCGACGTTACGCTCAGCAGGCGGCCATTCGCCGCGCTGATTGAGCCCGCCGGCCAAGTATAGGCCGCGTCGCCGCAATAACCGTTGAGCCGGACGCCGCAGTCGATGCTGACCACGTCGCCCTCATTGAGCCGCCGCGCGCCCGGAATGCCGTGCACAACCTGGTCGTTGACGCTGATGCACAACGCCGCCGGGAACGGAAAGCGGGCATCTTTGCTGCGGACGCCCTTAAAGAGCGGCGTTGCAGCTGCCTCGGCGATCAGCTCTTCGGCGCAGGCGTTGAGCTCGGCCGTGGTCACACCGGGGCGCACCAGCTCGCGCACGCGCTGGTGCACGCGCCAGACCAGAGCGCCGGCCTTGCGCATGAGCGCAATTTCCCGCGGGCTCTTGATGACAATGCCTTGCCGGACTGTGCCGTTCGATTCTTTCAACGTCGTGGCCGCCAACGCATGGCCGCGCTGCGCTTGGCCATGCCACCCATGGTCAACGACTCTAGTATCCGCTCCCGCGCATCGGCCCTTCGCCGCCCAGGAAGCCCTTGTAATTCCGCATGATGAGGTTCGCTTCGATGCGCTGCACGAAGTCGAGCGCGACGCTCACCACGATCAACAATCCGGTTCCACCCAGGAACGCCGAGACCTCAAACGGAATCTGGAGGTAACCGGAAACCAGCTCCGGAATGAGCGCAATCAGCGACAAGAACCCGGCGCCGACGTAGGTGATGCGTCCCATCACCTTTTCGAGGTAGTCGGCGGTGCGCTTGCCGGGCCGCAGGCCCGGGATAAAACTGCCGTAGTCGCGCAGGTTGTTGGCCATCTCCTTGGGCTGGAATTGCACCGTGGTCCAGAAGTACGCAAAGAAGTAGACCATGGCGATGTAGCACACGATGTACAGATAGCCATGTCCCGTGAAGGCATCCCGCAGGAAAATCCACAGGCTCGCCCCCGGCAGCTCATAGCTGGCCAGCCAGCCGAAGACGATGCCTGGGAAAATCAGCAGCGAGCTGGCGAAGATGATCGGCATGACGCCGCCGTGGTTGACCCGCAGCGGCAGATACTGGCGCTGCCCGCCATACACGCGGCGGCCGCGCGTCTGCTTGGCCTGCTGGATCGGAATACGGCGCTGTCCCTGCGTAATCAGGATCGAGCCGGCCACGACCGCCACAAAGGCTACGAGCAGGAACGCGATCTTCACCGGCCCCATGGCGCCTGGCGTGGTCGTGGTCAGGCGGAACTCGGCCTTCTGGACCACTTCGATCACCGCGTTGGGCATCCGGGCCACGATGCCGGCCATGATGATCAGCGAGATGCCGTTGCCGATGCCGTACTCATCAATCTGCTCACCCAGCCACATCAGGAAGATGGTGCCGGCCGTCAGGCAGGCGGTGGCCATCAGGAAGAACCCGGGCGTGAGCCCGAACAGGCCCCACCCGCCCAGCGAGGGCGTAAAATCCTTGTAGACGAAGTCGCTGTCGGACAGATAGCGCATCCACAGCATGGCCTGGATGAAGCACAGGCCGACCGTGGCGTAACGGGTGTATTCGTTGATCTTCTTGCGGCCGCTCTCACCCTCCTTGGCGAGCTTCTCGAGCGACGGAATGACCGTCGTGAGGAGCTGGAAGATGATCGAGGCCGAGATGTACGGCATGATCCCCAATCCGAAGATCGTGCTCTGCTGCAGGTTGCCGCCGGTAAACAGCGAGAACACGTTCGCCAATTGCCCCAGACCGCCTCCAGACTGGGACTGCTGCGTGAGCAATTCCTGGTTGATGCCCGGCAGCGGTACGTAGAAGCCAATCCGGTAGATCGCCAGCAGCCCGAGCGTGAACAAGACCTTGTTCCGCAGCTCAGGAATCTTGAAGATATTCGCCAACGTCGAGAACATATCGACCTCAGATCCGCGCTTCAGCGGGCCAAGCCCAGCGCCGCGGCTCGGACACTCTACGAAACGGCCCCCGCTAGCTTTGTCTGACCGCCAGCGGCGGCAATCTTCTCGGAGGCGGACTTGCTGTAGCAGGCCGCCTCCACGACGAGTTTCTTGCTGAGCCCGCCGTGCCCCAACACCTTGACCGGCGCATGGACGTCGCGAATCAGGCCGGCCTCGTGCAAGGCCTGAGCCGTTACGTGAGCCCCGGCTTCAAACGCCGATTCCAGGTCCGCGACATTAACTGTGGCGTAGCGGACGGTGAACTGCACGTTGCTGAACCCCCGCTTGGGTATGCGCCGAAAAAACGGGATGGCGCCCCCTTCGGCCAGCCCGCGCGACTTCCAGCCCGAGCGCGAGCCGGCGCCCTTTTGTCCGCGGCCGCTGGTCTTGCCGTGTCCGCTGGAGCGGCCGCGGCCCAGGCGCTTGCGGCGCCGATGAGCCCCGGATGCCTGTGTAATGTCAGAGATATTCATCGCTCAATCACCCGCGGCCGCTATACGGCCAACGCAACGCCACGAAGACGCTCGACCTCTTCGCGATCGGTTAGGGACATCAGGCCGTCAAATGCCGCCCGGACCAGGTTCTTGGGACTGGTCGACCCGTAGCTCTTGGTCAGTACGTCGCGCACGCCGGCCAGTTCCAGCACGGCCCGCACGCTGGCGCCCGCGATGACGCCGGTTCCGGGCGAGGCGGGCAGCATGACGACCTTGCTGGCGCCGAACGTCCCGACGACGCGGTGCGGCAGCGTGCCGCCGTTGAGGCGGACGTTCTTGAGGCTGCGGCTGGCGGCCTTGTTGGCCTTTTCGACGGCCGGCGGGACCTCGTTGGCCTTGCCGTATCCGACGCCCACCCGGCCGCGGCGGTCGCCGACGACCACCAGGGCCGCGAAGCTGAACCGGCGCCCGCCTTTGACTACCGTAGCGCAGCGGTAGACCTTCACCACGATCTCGTCGAGTCCACCCTCACTTGCGGTGGGCAACTTGGTATCCGCCCGCGTCATTCGTCAGCACACTCCTGTCGTGGCGCCCAATCGGGACACCTTCTTCTGCCTTAGAACTGCAGCCCGCCTTCGCGAGCCGCATCGGCCAATGCCTTGATCCGGCCGTGGTACTTGTATCCGTTGCGGTCGAAGCACACCGCACCTACGCCAGCCGCCTTCGCCTTGGCCGCCAGCGCCGACCCAACCAGCTTCGCCGCGGCCACGTTGCCACCGGACTTGGCCCCTTCGGCGCCCTTGTCACGTGAGCTGGCTGCACAAATGGTTACACCGCGATCGTCGTCGATGATTTGCGCGTAAATCTGCTTCAGACTGCGAAACACCGTCAACCTTGGACGCTCCGGCGTACCGAACACGCGCTTGCGCACGCGCAGCTTGCGACGCCTGCGACGTTCAATCTTCTGTTCTAGCACACGCATCGGCCACACTCACCGTATCGCAGGTCGCCGGACCTGCCGATCAAACTCGTCACTCGGCCATGGGCTGGAAGCCCATGGGACGGTCACGGGCTGGAAGCCCGTGCCACGGCCTGGAAGGCCGTGCCACACACACAACTAGCCGCCGCTGCCGCTGGCGAAGGCCTTGCCCTGCTTGCGACGGACATACTCGTTTTCATACCGGATGCCCTTGCCCTTGTAAGGCTCGGGAGGCCGCAACTTTCGCACTTCAGCGCAAAACTGGCCCAGCAGCTGCTTGTCCGCACCTTTGACGACGAACTTGGCGGGTTCGTTCTCGCCGCGTGCGGCCGGCACCTCGACTTCGACCGTCAGCCCGGCCGGCACCGGAACCTCAAACTGAGCGCCGCCCTTGACCTTCGCTCGGCCTGAGAACCCAACGTTCAGTTGCAACGACTTGCCGGCCAACTTGCAGCCGTATCCGGTGCCGTAGATCAGCAGTCGCTTCTCGTAGCCGGTGCTCACGCCGCGAACCATGTTGGCGATGAGCGCCCGGCTCAGGCCGTGCAACGCCAGGCTGTGCTTGGCATCGCTGGTGCGCGTCACGTGGATGCGGTTTCCGGGTGTGTCGTGCGCAACCGTTATCGTGGGCGGCGCAGTCCAAGTCAGCGTGCCCTTCGGCCCGTTGACGCTCACGGACGAACCGGAGATCTGGAACTTCACGCCTGCCGGAAGCGGGATCGGTTTCTTACCTATTCGTGACATCTTGGCACACACTCGTTAGGTGGCATGGGCAATCGGCTTGCTTGCCCGTGCTTCCCAGACGCAATTCAAACCGGCCCAGGCACGGGCAAGGGGTAAGGCTGCTTGCCCATGCACCCACTAGTAAACCGTACACAACAGCTCGCCCCCGACGCGCTTGGCCCGGCATTGCCGATCGCTGAGCACACCGTGGCTGGTCGACAGGATCGCGATACCGAGGCCATCGAGCACGGACGGAATCTCGTCGACCCCGCGATAGAGCCGGCGGCCCGGCCGGCTGGCCCGCTGCATCGAGCGGATCAGGTCTTCACCGCGTGGGCCGTACTTCAGGTCAATCCGCAGGATGCCCTGGCGCGTGTCATCGATCACGTCGAAGCCCTGGATGTAGCCTTCCTCCTGCAGCACACGGGCGATGCCGACCTTCAGCTTGGAGGACGGAATCGACACCTGGGGCCGGCGCACGCGGGCCGCATTGCGGATGCGGGTCAGCATGTCGGCGATCGGATCACTCCACATCGATACGTTCCTTGTCCCTGGCGCCGCGGGCGCCTCACCAACTAGCCTTCTTGACGCCCGGAATCTGGCCGCTGCTGGCCAACTTGCGGAAACAGATTCGGCAGATCTTGAACTTCTGGTAAACGGCGTTCGACCGTCCGCACAACTCGCACCGCCGCACGCGCCGCGTCATGAACTTGGGCTTCGCCCGGGCCTTATTCATCCACGCCTTGGTCGCCATCGTTATGCCACCTGCTCCCCAGTTCGCCGGAACGGCATGCCCAGCATGGCCAGCAGCCGCCGGGCTTCGGCATCGTTTCGGGCCGTCGTGACGAACGTGATGTTCATGCCCTGCGACAGCTCGACCTTGTCAATGTCGATCTCGGGAAAAACCGTCTGCTCCGACACGCCCATCGAGTAATTGCCGCGGCCGTCGAAGCTGTCGGGGTTGAGTCCGCGGAAATCGCGCATACGCGGGATGGCCACGTTGATGAGCCGATCGACAAACTCGTACATGCGCTTGCCGCGCAGCGTGACGCGGCAGCCGATCTCATAGCCCTCGCGGAGCTTGAAGTTCGAAACGCTCTTCTTGGCCTTCACCACCACCGGCTTCTGGCCGGCGATCTTGGTCAGATCTGCCACGGCGGCAGTCATCCACTTCTTGTCCTGGAGCGCCTTGCCGACGCCCATCGAGATCACCACCTTCTGCAGGTGCGGGATCGCCATGGGGTTGGAGCGCTCCAGCTCGCTGCCGAGCGCCGGAGCGACCTGCGTCCGAAATTGTTCGAGAAGTCTGGCCATAACACACCCTGCGGCTAGTCGGCGGCTGCCCTCGCCACTTCGTTCAAGACCGTCCCGCCGACGGTGACCCGGCGCTTGACCACGATACGGCCCGCGTTGTCGCGCTGCGTCTCAAAGCGCACGCGGCTGCCGCGGCCGGTCTTCGAGTCGACGGGCAGCACGTTCGACAGATGAATCGGAGCCTCTTTCTGCAGGCGGCCGCCCTGTGGGTTGCGACGCGACGGGCGGACATGGCGGTAGACCATGTTGACGCCCTCGACCACAACCCGCTGTTTCTCGATGTCGATGCGCAGCACCTTGCCGCGTTCGCCGCGGTGATCGCCGCTGATGACTTCGACCATGTCGTTGCGCCGAATGTGCGCGGGCATAGCTACACCACCTCGTCCGCCAGGGAAATAATCTTCATGAAGCCCTTCTCGCGCAGCTCGCGGGCGACCGCCCCGAAGATGCGGGTGCCGCGCGGCTCGTTCTGGTCGTTCAGCAGGACGACCGCGTTCTTGTCGAAGCGGACGTAGCTGCCGTCGGGCCGGCGCGACGGCTGCCGCGTGCGGACCACCACCGCCTTGGCTTTGCGGCGGGTCGAGCGGTCCTTGCGGGTGGCGCCGCCGGCAAAGTCGCTGTTGGGCAGGGCCTTCTTGACCGCCACGACCACGATGTCGCCCAGCCCGGCTGTCTTGAGCGACTTCTTGCCGTAACCCTTGGCGCTGCCCCGGCCCAGCACGGTGATCACCTGCGCCTGTTTGGCGCCGGTGTTGTCGGCCACGTCGACCATCGTTTGCATCTGGATCATACGACACTCACCGCCAAGCCTGAGCCACAGGCTAGGACGCCCTCGCTGTAAGGATGCGCACCAGCCGCCAGCATTTGGTACGCGAGACCGGCCGGCACTCCATCACTTCGACCCGGTCGCCGATCTTGGCCTCGTTCTTCTCATCATGGGCGTGCATGGTCGTCCGCCGCCGCATGTATTTGCCATACTTGGGGTGCTTTTGCGTGTAGACCGTGACCACTTTGATGGTCTTGTCACCCTTGTCCGACACCACCACACCCAGGCGCGTGCGCCGCGGCGAGCGCCGAGCCGCTGGTTCTGCCAAGCCTGTCATCGCCTCAGCCATGAATCACTCTTGCTGCCGGGAGCGCCGGCGCTACCCGCCCTTGCGGTGAGTCGCCACCGCTTCCAGGTGATACTGCTTTTCTTCGATGCCGGTCTCACCCCGTTCGGTCATCACCGTGAAAATCCGGGCGATGTCGCGCTTGGTCTGCGTGAGCCGGTTGGGGTTCTCCAGCTTCTCCGTGACGGCCTGCGCCCGCAGGTCGAACAGATGCCGGCGGAGGCGGTCGAGCTCGGAGTGGAGCTCTTCGGTCTTCATTTCGCGGATTTCAGAAATCTTCATTGTTTCTGTGTCCGGTCCTAGCGAGGCCGCGCCTCAAACCCACCACGAGCGTAGACGCAGAGGCGCTGAGAACGCTGAGGCGGAGGCGAAGCGGCGGCGCGATCTACACGCCTCCTCATCACCTCTTCTCTCTGCGAGCCCTGCGCCTCTGCGTCCATCATCCGATCCGAACATAATTGTGTGTTGCCCAAACGAACTAGATCCCGTGGCGGCGCGAGACGAACCGGCACCGGTACGGCATCTTGTGCGCCACGCGAGACAGCGCCAGCTTGGCCACGTCTTCTTCAACACCGCCGACTTCAAACATGACTGTTCCGGGCTTGACGATGGCGACCCAGTCTTCCGGCTCGCCCTTGCCTTTACCCATACGGGTCTCGAGCGGCTTGGCCGAGACCGGTTTGTGCGGGAAGATGCGGATGTAGACCTTGCCTTCGCGCTGCAGATAGTGCGTGGCGGCCACGCGGCCCGCCTCGATCTGGCGGGCAGTGACCCACCCGCGCTCGAGCACCTGCAAGCCGTACTCGCCGAACGAGACGGTGTTGCCGCGCGTGGCATTGCCGCGCACCTTTCCGCGCTGAGACTTGCGGAACTTGACTCGTTTCGGCATCAACGGCATCGGTACAGCCTCCGAGAGACAACCACAGAGTTTTTGACCACAGAGGGCACAGAGGACACAGAGAAAAAACGGCTTACAGCAAGGAGCCGTACCAGCATTTCTCTGACCTCACTGTTTCCTAGCCATGCTGCGACTTAGACCAACCAGTCCTGCATCGCGTTGCCGGCCCCGGAGGGGCCGGGGCATTTAGCCACGGGTGCAGACCCCGCAGGGGTCAAACCCGTGGACCGCGACGCCCACCAAACCGCGTCAGCCCCGGAGGGGCGTTGCAGGAAAGCCAGCGACGCTCCCTGTTCCGATCTGACACAGACTGCCCATCGTTCCTTCGCCCCTGCCGGGGCTACCATTCGTTTTGACGCCCGTTTCCACGGGTTTGACCCTTCGGGTCTGCACCCGTGGCTAAAACCCTTCGCCCCTCTCGGGGCGGACGCGACCCGAAACTTGATCCGTTCGCAACAGGGTTGTCCACGCAAGGAATCTAGTGGTCTTTTCTCCGTGTCCTCTGTGCCCTCTGTGGTTCTAACCCAATCCTCTGTGGTGTTAGCCGCGTTTTCCGCGGCGGCCTTCGTGCGGACGGCGCTGTTCGCCGGCCGCGATCTCGGCTTCCTCGCCATAACGGCCGAGGTAAATCCACACCTGCACGCCAATCACGCCGAACGTCGTGCGGCTGATGGCGTATCCATATTTCACGTGCGCCTGCAGCGTGTGCAGCGGAATCGAGCCGCGAATCTGCATCTCGCTGCGGGCCATCTCGGAACCGCCCAACCGGCCCTTGCACATGATCTTGATGCCCTTGGCGCCGGCGCTCATGGCGGCGTCGCAGCGCTGTTTCATCACGCGGCGAAAGCCGGCCCGCTTCTTGAGCTGCTCGGCGATCGACTCGGCCACGAGCTGTGAGTCAACATCCGGGTTCTTGATCTCGACGATGTTGATGTTGATCTTGCGGTCGATCAGGTTCTCGAGGGCTTCCTTGAGCTTGTCGACTTCGGCGCCCTTGGGTCCGATGACGAGACCCGGCCGGGCGGTATGAAGGACCACCTTGACCTCATTCCGCGTGCGCTCGATCTCGACCTTCGCGACGGCCGCGTACGGCGGCTTGCGATTCAGCGCTCCGTCGATGAAGTTGCGAATCTTGTGATCCTCGACCAGAAACTCGCCAAAAGCCGCCTTGGGCGCGTACCAGCGCGACAGCCAGTCTTCGGTGATGCCGACCCGGAAGCCTAATGGATTAACTTTCTGACCCACAAGCCACTCCTGCTCACGATTACGAACGGGCCGGCGAACCCTTCTCGGCCACCATGACAGTGATGTGGCTGGTGCGCTTGGCAATCGGATGCGCCCGGCCACGGTCCTTCGGCTGAAACCGGCGGTAGTAGGGCCCGCCATCGGCCCGAGCTTCCTTCACGTAGAGCCGGGCCATGTCGGCCTCCTTCTCATCCGCGTTGGTCATGGCGCTCTTGAGCACCTTGGTCACCATGACCGCGGCCCGCTTCGGATTGAACTTGAGCACATCGAGCGCCCGGCCGCACTTCATGCCGCGGATCAGCCCGGTGACCAGCCCAACCTTGCGCGGCGAGATGCGTGCGTAGCGATGCGTCGCCCGCCACTCGCGTTTCTCTTCGTTGTCAACTGCTTCAGCCATGATCCATCATCCAGGGCGTCGGCGGCCGCTATTCGGCGGCGGCTTTCTTATGACCCGAGTGCCCCTTGAACACCCGCGTCGGACTGAACTCGCCCAGCTTGTGGCCGACCATGTCCTCGGTCACGAAAACGGGATGGAACTTGTTGCCGTTGTGCACCTCGAACTTGTGCCCGACGAACTCCGGCACGATCGTGCACGCGCGTGACCAGGTGCGGATGGGGACGTTGACGCCGCGCTCCTTGGCCTGCATCACCTTGCGGTACAACTTCTCGGCCACAAACGGCCCTTTTTTCGATGAACGCGACATCGCTGTCTCTCACACCGTGAGCTTGATCCCTGCATCCGGCCGATGCGGCCGCCGTTCGAGCCCGCCGGGCTCGCGCACGACCACGAAGCCCGCTACTTCTTGCGCTTCAACACCAACTGCCCATAGCGCCGGCTCTTGCGCCGCCGCAGGATACGACGATTCGAATTCTTGCGCGGATTGCGCGTCCGCCCGCCCTTGGCGAGCTTGCCCCACTTGCTGCACGGATGCCGGCCACCGCCGCTGCGACCTTCGCCGCCGCCCAGCGGGTGCGACACCGGATTCTGGGCCGTCCCGCGGACGGTGGGCCGGATGCCCATGTGCCGCGTGCGGCCGGCCTTGCCGATGCTGATGTTCTGGTGATCAAGGTTGCCGACCTGGCCGATCGTCGCGCGGCACTCCACGCGAACCTGGCGCATCTCACCCGAGGGCATCACCAGCGTGGCCCAATCACCCTCGCGGGCCATCAGGCGGGCCGTCGCCCCGGCACTTCGGCACAGCTTGCCGCCCTGGCCGATGTGCAGCTCGATATTGTGGACGTCCATGCCGACCGGGATGCGCTTGAGCGGCATGGCGTTGCCGACCTTGGGCTCCACGTCGAGCCCGCTCTCGACCGTATCGCCGGCCTTCATGCCGACGGGCGCCAGGATGTAGGATTTTTCGCCGTCAGCGTAGTGGAGCAGCGCGATGTGGCAGGAGCGGTTCGGGTCGTACTCGATGGCCTCGACGGTGGCGGTGACGCCATCCTTGAGCCGCTTGAAGTCGATGAGCCGGTACATCCGGCGATGTCCGCCGCCCCGGTGCCGGCACGTGATGAAGCCGTGATGGTTCCGGCCCGAGTGCTTGGTCAGCCGCTGCAGCAGCGACTTCTCCGGCTGGCGATGCTTGTCCGTCAGTTCGGCGAAGTCGCTGACCGATCCGGCGCGGCGCCCCGGCGAAGTTGGTCTGTACTGTTTGATGGCCATGGCGTCGCTTACCCAGGTCTAGAACAAATCAATGTGATCGTCGGCACGAAGGACGATCACGGCCTTCTTCCAATTCGCGGTCTGACCGGTCTTGAACCGGACGCGGCGCGGCTTGCCCTTGCGGTTCGACGTCCGCACGGACAGCACGCGCACGTTGTAGATCTTTTCGATGGCCTGCTTGATCATCGGCTTGGATGCGTCGGCGTGGACCTCGAACGCATAGGAACCGCCGCGGGCCGGCATCGTGTGCGTCGCGTCGTGCGACTGGGTGCTCTGATGCGTGCCCTTCTCGGTCACGAGCGGCCGCTTGACGATGTGGTAGATATCCATCAGGCACCCACCTTTGCCGATTGCGGCTGCGGCAAGCCGTCGAGCAAGTGGTCCCAGGCCGGTCGCGTGAAGATCAGCTTGCGGCGGCGGAGGATGTCATAGGCGTTCAGGTCGGCCAGCGTGCGGATGTCGGTCTTGGGAATGTTGCGGCCGGACTTGTAGACGGCTTCGTTGCTTTGTTCGAGCGTGAGAACGCAGCCGCGGTCTGCGCCAATCGCGTTCAGGGTGGCGGCGAACGGCTTGGTCTTGGGCGCTGACACGGTCAGGCCATCGAGAACCAGGGCGCTGCCGGAGTTAATCTTGGCCAGGATGGCGTTATCGCGCGCCAGGCGGCGCATCTTCTTGGTCATAGTACGCGCAAAAACGGTATTGCCCTTGGGGAACGCCCGCCCGCCGCCTCGCCGCTGCGGGGCTCGAATCTGGCCCACGCGGGCGTTGCCGGTCCCCTTCTGGCGGTAGAGCTTGCGGGTTGAACCCGCCACCATACTCTTGTTCTTGGTTGCTGCCGTGCCCTGCCGGGCGTTCGCCTCGTACATGACGACGGCCTGGTGCAGCAGCTTGGTGCGCACGCGCCCACCGAGCCTGGCCGGATCTACCTGGACCGTGCCGGTCTGCTCGCCCTTCGGGTTGTAAACGGGAACGTCCAACATTGGCCTGTCCTAGCCCTTCGTCACCGATTTCTGAACGTAAACAAGGCCGCCATTGGCGCCGGGCACGCTGCCGCGGATCAGAAGCAGGTTCCGATCCTTGTCGACCGCGAACAGCTTTTGGTTGCGGGCGGTCCGCCGCACGTTGCCGTGCTGACCGGGCATGCGCTTGCCCTTCTTGATCGCCCGGCCGCGACCGCGCGGGGCGCTGGACCCGATGCCGCCCGGCGATCGATGCTTGCGCTCGGTGCCGTGGCTGGCCGGCTGACCGCCGAAGTGGTGCCGCCGCATGACGCCCGTGAAGCCGCGGCCCTTCGAGGTGGCCGTGACATCCACGTAGTCGACGCCCTGCTCAAACAGCTCCACGGTCACGACGTCGCCGGCGCTCAGTTCGGCCGGAGCGTCTAATCGGACTTCGCGCAAAAACCGCTTGGGCCCCGTGCCGGCCGTCCCCGCGTGGCCGATGAGCGGCTTGGTCGAACGATGCGGCTTCACGTCGCCCAGGCCAAGCTGCACGGCGTCGTAACCGTCGCGATCTACCGTCTTGACCTGCATGACCGTGCACGGCCCGGCCTGCACGATGGTCACCGGCGTCGCCACACCCTTCGCGCCGGGGATGCGCGTCATGCCAATCTTGGTGCCCAGCAATGCCGGTTTCATCAGACAGACCTACCCATCTCGCTCGCGACTCGCACGGGCGAGGCCCGGTTCTTACCCATGCCGCACGATCCAGCTCATGCAGCCAGTTGCTGTATCAAGAGGACTTACGTCTTGATCTTGATGAATACGCCCGCCGGCACGATCAGCCGGTTGAGCGCCTCGACGGTACGCGCCGTGGGCTCAAAAATATCGATCAGGCGCTTGTGCGTGCGCATCTCGAACTGCTCGCGCGACTTCTTGTCAATGTGCGGCGAGCGCAGCACGGTATACCGCTCGATCCGCGTCGGCAGCGGAATCGGCCCGCGCACCCGGGCACTGGTCCGCCGGGCATGGTCGACAATCTCCTTGGCGGAGGAGTCGAGCACCCCCGGGTCGTAGGCCTCCATTCGGATGCGGATTCGTTCGTTGCCGGTCACGGTCGCTCACTTGCCCAAGCACAACCTGTTCCACCCGCCGCCAAAGCGGCGGATCGTCAACAATAAGCTGCTTCGGTTGGCTGTCAAGCAGCTCATTCCGGAAAAAACCGTTTGGAGTGTGGCAAGAGTTTGTGGGATGCATGGATGCCACGGGGTGGCATAGGCAAGCGATCGTCGCGGCCTTCGGCGACGATCGCTGGCCCGTGCTGCCGAGAGAATGTCGCCTGGTCGCCACGGGCAAGCAAACGGCCGCTTGCCCATGCCACCCATGCCACAATGCATCGTGGCCTGCGCCAGCTTTTATGGCCACACCCACCGATTGCCTGTGAGCGCTCGTGTAAACATACACATTACGAAATACACTACGTCGACTGTGTGTTGCTATCGTAAGGTCCAGATTCATGGAGACTGCCGTCAGAGTCGATATGGTTGACCCAATGGGCGCGGGCCAATGACTCGCCCATGGTGCGGGTCTGCTCGAACCCGTCACGGAGGCCGGCCCGCACGACAAGCAGCAACACTGCAGCGGCCAGCCCGCCCGCAAGCCGCGTCGCATGCAGGTGCGCGCGTCGGCCCAGCTCACGTCCGGAGTAAGTGCAAGCAGCCGGTCAGCCTCAGAGGACGCGCGCGTGGCGCGGCGCAGCATGGCCAGCCCATGGCCGCTGGCTCGCTCGAGCAATCCTATCGAGCGGCCTACGGTCCGAATCGGACTGACCCGGTACCGGAATCGCAGCACCGGGTGCCGATCAGCCGGCGGCCTCAGTCGGACGTGAACAGCCTGTCTGGCACGGACATCGCGGCTTCACATCCGGGGCGCATCTTGATGTACGTCATGCTGCGCCTTCTCGATGCGAACGAGCGATCAAAACGCCAGCGCAAGTCGCGTCAGCCGCAAGCGAGATGGGCTCGTGCGGATCCAAGTGCAGCAAGCGGCACCTTAGGGCGTGCGATTTTGCACATTGACCGCTGAGTTCACAAACCAACGCGCAATTGGATAAAGCCTTCTGGTAGTTTGGTGCGATGGCAAGTGCTCGTTCGTACCAAACTTGGGCCGCTTTGAGGTCACCCTCAAAAAACTTAACATTCCCGTAAGTCAGCATCGCACGGAAGTGGTGCTCGTCGAGACGTAGAATCTCGTTAAGACAGCGTTCGCACTCTGCGAAACGTTGTACGCGGGCAAAAACGAGGCTCAAGTTGTGCCAAGCCGAAGTGTGGAACGGATCCATCTCGAGGGCATAGCGATAAGCGACGATTGCCTCACGGACACGCCCTGCGACGTCCAAATAGAAGCCATCAGCGAACCACGCGGCTGCTGTCTTGGCCGAGGAAAAGGTCACGACGCCGTTCGCCGAGGCGCTCACGTCATTTGGCGCGATGTGAAGCCCTAGCGACCCCATCGGTACTCCCGCTCGGGTAGCGCCTGGCGGTGGTCCGCGCTACCCTTCCGCAGGTTGATTCTACGCCACAATACGTACGAGTCAACAGCGCAGTTGTTGCACGAGGTCTCATAAACGAGGTGCCATCAGACGGAGGGATCGGAGCACGCGCGAATCCAACCTGTTGCCCGGTGCCGCTACGCGCCAGGGAGCGCGACGGCTCCGGCTGCAGGAGGCCGATCGGATCCCGCTGACTGGATTGCAACGCTGGGGATTGCCGCCTCGATTTTGGAAAGAAGCTTCTGTTGCAACGTGCGCAGCTCCTCGTCATCGAGGCGAATGGCTACATCCGTCGTACTGTGAGCTGCCCGACGTAGCGCCTCTAATTGGTGGAGTGCTAGTGCATTCAGTGGAAGATCGCACGCTTGGTTCGCCACTTTCGAGCTCATCGCGAGGACGTCGGCGCGGGATGTAACCGAGATTGCCTCCGATGCTAAGTAAAGCCATCTCGCTCTCTCGGCGACGCGCCTCAAGGCGGACGCAGTGATGTCTGCACCAAAGTCGCTCGGAAGGTTGAGATGGGATAAGAGTTCCAACATCCGGCTGCATGCCACTTTCCACGGATCAGGATCGCTGCTCGGCCGCGGCCACAGTAGCACACCCATGCGGTCGAGAGCTGCGCTGATCCTCTCCTTATGCGCGTAGTCGCGTTCAACAAACTTGAACGCGTCTTGCATCAACAGTGATACAATCTCGGACTTGAAGTCGGGGTCTGACGCATCCAACCTTGGCAGGTGGAGGCTCAACGTTTCCAACGTTGTAGCTGCAAGTGAATAATATCGGTTCTTCGTATCGAGAGCGTTGATCGAGGTCGCACGTTGAAGCCAATACTTGAGCAGTGCCTTCACGTATCTCGCCAAGTGAAGCGGTCGATCACGGTGGGCCGTTGATCCCGAGTAGGACTTGGACAAGCACGACCCGAAGACGGCGAGAAGCGACTGGGCGAGTATCTCACCAGGTTCAGCAACGGACGGAAGGTTCAGCTTCGCACCAGAGAGCGCCCGCTCCAACGCAATGATCCAATCATTAGAGACGCCGCCGCATCGCTGCTCCCACCGGGTAGGGTCCTCGATTAGCAGCGCTACGGCGTAAAGCGGCTTCTCACTGGGGGAAAGATTCCCGCCAGAATCCGTGCCCCGCATCACGCGCTCAGCTCTGTCCGGGTTAACGACGATCTCTGACGCGGCGGGGATCTCAGGCCCACTCCGGCGACACGTTTCATGAACCCAGGCTTGCGTACGCGCGAACCAATCCCAGAAGAAATGGACGAGGTCGAATGCGAGAAGTAGTATGGCGAGCGGCACGAACACAAGCGTCAGCCAGCTCGCAACTCGTGTGGATACGAGGCCCTGGCTTAGGAGCGTAACCACCAGACTCAGAAGCGCCGTGACACTCGCGATCGGCGGCCGTGGTCTCTGAGGCGGTACCTTAGGCATCGAAATCCTCGATGACGCGGAGATCAAGTCGTGCCTGAGAGTGCCCCTTCAGCACGCGGCAACACTCAACAGCGGCCCATTGGACGACCGCGTTGGCTCTTCCAGCTGGGGGCTGGTGGCCCAGTACCATGTCACGACTTTCCCGTCGATCTTCCGGCGTTCGAAGCCCGGATTGAGATCAGGAGTGACGGGGTTCACCTTCAACTCTCCCCGCTCCGATGCTACGTTAATTGCGAAATGATAGCGCTGAATTGGAGACCACAAGTCGGTCCTGAATCTTGCGAGAAATCGCGAGTAATTGTCGCTGCAGACACCCATGTCTTGAGCAATCCGGTCGACGAGGCGTGCCTCGCCGGCGATTTCCGGAATTTCACCCTGATGTCTTAGCGATCCCGCTACCCGAATAAGTTGCCGCTCGCTGGGCGCGATCTCAGCCGTCATGATCCCGGAAAAGGGGATCCGGGATCGGGTGGCGGTTTGTGAGGGAGGGATGATGGGACGCGCCCCAAGGATCCTGCGACGCTCTGGGCGCGACGCGGGGCCGTCTAGATCACCTGGCACCTCCTCGAAACCAGCCTCCTCCGCGACTCGAAACACCACCGACTCGTCATACTCCTTCGGCCACCCCGATGTCGTCTGAACGGCACCGCCGCTCTGCACAACGAAAGCCTCGTAAAACGTCGTCATGATCGCTCGGGCGATGAGCGTCTTCGGACCGGCCGGGAATTCGCACCATTCCCGTGACCCGTCCCTAAACTCTACGTCGAACGGGTGAATAAGGTAGAGGCGCGCGCTCTCGTCCGAATCGTTTCTGACAAAAAAGTCGGCAACGAGCTGCACGCGCCCGTCAGACGCGAATTCGATGTACTCAACCGCGTCTTGAACCAAGAGGCGTCGCCCATCTGAGCCGGCCAAGAAACAGAATGACATTGAACACCTCGCGGCAAGTGGTGCGTTCGGCACGCGCGTGCAGGGCAACTGTTCCGAGACTACGTGGACCAACCTGGCCCGGACACGAAGAAACCTCCGAAATCTACGCGCCACACCGGAGGCCCGCGTTCCTGGCGTTCCCCAAACGATACGCGATGGCGATTCGCTTGTCAACAAAAACTTCTGCGAAACTGACACGATTGGTGGTGACGTCAAGCGTGCTCCGTAAGCTCATATTTCACAATGACTTGCGCGGTCGGTTGCGGTTGTTCTTCTCGCGTGCCGACTGGCTCACAGAGGTTCCCAGGCCCTCGCGGCGTCCGGCCGCGCCGGGTACCCGTACCAGCCTTGAGCTCGCGGATAGCGGACACCGTTCGCTGGTGCTTGCCCGGCCTAGGCGCGTTTGAGTTCGGCAAAGGCATGGTCGTCGTGCTGCGCGTGTTGCGGATGTCGGTCGGGGCGGGGATGCCGTTGGCCGTTGCGGCGCACGTAGCCGCGGACGTGGACGTGAATTGGAACCTGCGCGGACGCGTGCTGAAGTTCGCCGCTCTGCTCTCCAGCGGAACGCCGGCCGCTGAGGCAGCCCAAACCGCGGGGCTGGGCCGCGTGGTGGGGCTGGCCGTGGCCAGACCAGACCACGGACTCGACCCAGGACTTCGCTACGCCGCCGATTATTACGATGCGCTGACGAGCCGCTGGTGGGCTTTGCTCAGTGCGCTCATGCTCCCGCTCTGCACGCTGGCGCTCGGCATCGTAACAGGTGCGGCCGTTTACGTGATGTTCAGGCCGCTGGTGATCTTGTTGGACTCAGTCATGTAGTCGGAGACCGCCTCTTGCGAATTCATCGACAACTTGGCATTCGACGCGGTCTGGCGTTCAGCGAGGTCGTCGTGAGCCTAATCCTGTTCGGGATGATCGTCGCGTTCTCGAGCTCCGCACTGCTCCGCTATCGCGAGCTGCGCGATCACACGGCGTGGCGCCGGGCGGCGGCGTGGGCGGCCGCGGCGCAGCTCCAACGCTACCAGGCCGGCGCCGAGCTCGACTCGCAACCACCACCAGGTTTGATCTCCGACCGCATTTCGCTCGAGACTTCCATCGAGCCAGGTGAGCACGAGTGGGCTGGTCTCGTACGCGTCACGGTTACGGCCACTGTCAGCCGCGGCGATCGCGTCATCGCACGCGAACGGGCCACGGGCTACATTCGAGCAGGAGGCTCATGATGGTGCGAACGGAGCGAGCTTACCTGTTAGGCGAGGTCGTCGGGCTGCTCCCCGCCATCGCCGTGTTGGTCATCGTCTCATCACAATTGGTGTCGCGCAGCGTGCGCGCCCAGCGCGTCGCACACGCCCACCATCTCGACGAAGTACGCATGCACGCGATTGTCGCCCGCCTGTCGGCCGACGCCCGGCGATCTGAGTCGGTCCGAATCGAGCCGGGTGAGGACGGCACGGTCCTGGCCTTGCAAGACAGCCGCGGCCGGACCATGCGATACGAAGTCGGCCAGCGGATGCTGCGGCGCACGGAGCAGTCGGCTGGCCAGATCGTGCATGACCAAACCTGGGCGCTGAGCTCGGTCGAAACGGACTTCCAACTCGAAACGCTCGGCGCGGGCAGGCAGGTGGTCTGGTTGCGCTTCACGCATCGCGTGCCGATCGACGTTGCGGCCACCGCGACCGGAGGCCGTCAGAATGTGGCCACGCGGGTTCAACTGATCTCAGCGGCGGCACGGGTCGGCAACGGAGGCACGAAGTGATGAGACGAAGACGGGCAGTGTTGCTGATGACCGTGGTGGTCACGCTCGCCTTCGCCGGCGCGATGGTGGCCGTGCTCGCCTCGTACTCAGCCCGCTCGTACTGGTTGCTCCTCGAAGACCGGGCGGCCGTCGCCGCGCGCGCCATTGCCGACAGTTGCGTCGCTTACGTCGACCATCATCGCGAAAGTTGGAGCGTTGAGCGGCCAGCCGGACCCATCGAAGTTGACATCGAAGCCCTGCTCCCGCCCGGCTTCAGCGGAAGCGCTCGCCTGAGCTTCGATCGCGCCGCCGGGCGCGACGTCTGTCGTGTGTCCATCAGCATCCGGCGGCGAGAGGCCAGCGCGACCGACCAGTTCGAGGTCGATCTCGGCTAAGTGCCGGCCGAACGAGCCGGCGCCAACGTCGATCGCCGGTCGTCTATTGGCCCGAGCACCCGGCCGCCAGGAGTGGCAGAACATGAAGGGCCGCATCGTGCGCGAACGCAACGCGCGGCAGGGCCGTCACCGCAACCAAGATGGCCAATAGCATGCACGCTTTCTTGCAATGTCTTGCCGTCACGACGACTCCCTTGGTTCTTCCACTCAGTACCGATCGGCGAGCGGCCATGCCTGACGATACAGCACGCGCAGCCCAATGCAAGTGCTCGAGGTCTGCACGATCACTCGGGGTCCGTGACATGATCCGGAAGCCCATGGGATGATTCACAGGCAAGTTGCCGCGCCACGCCACCTGGCGATCGGGTGCTGGCAGTTTGGGCGGGGCACGCGCTGTGACCAACCGAGAGTGAGCCATGCGCTTTCGCCCCTGCCGGGGCTTCACGCCTCTTGCGCTTTGTCCCCACGGCTTAAGCCGTGGGCTCTAATCTGTCGCCGCTGCCGCGGCTGGACCACGCCGAAGTCTCCGCGCGCGCAGAAACAATGCGAGCGGCCGATTGGCCATCAAGGCAGCGCGTCACGCTGTGGTCATGAAATCCGGCAGGCGATCGAGCTCAAAGAGCTGGCGAACTGCGAGGTCAAACCCGGGCAGAACGTCGTGCCCGCTGACGCGGTCGTCGCCACGCAGCTCGCGCCGCGACTGGCCGTGAAACTCGACGAGCGTCTCAGGTCCCGGATCAAGCAGCCACGCCAGACGCACGCCGGCCTGTAGAAACTCCTCGATCTTGGCCTCGACCCGCGCGGCCCTTTCGCTGGGCGACACGACCTCGACGACCATGTCGGCGATGACGCCGGAGAATCCGCGCTGGGGAACCTGATCCACGCGTGACTTGTCCACGAATGCGATATCGGGACCGCGAGTCGTATCAGGGTCTGGCTCGAGGATCATGCCGGGGTCGCCCGCGTACACCTTGCCAAGGTGATGCTTCATCACAAACCAGCGTAGGATCATCGCGACATGCACGACGACCTCCGCGTGCAACCCGTTGTTCGCAGGCTCCTCCACGATATGACCGCGGACCAACTCGGCGTGCTCCGACTCCGGCATGTCGGCGAATTCCTCCGCGGTGATCCCCGGTCCGGTCGAGCGCGAAATCATGAGACCGTCTCCGTTCAACCTGCCGCCAGCAGGGCCCAACCCATCATACCAGCGACGCATCCATCGATCCCAGGTTGTCTCACGAACCTCGCCGATCCTACCGGAAAGCACGCGCCGAGCTTCACCCGGCGCTGGATACACGCGTCTGCCCGGCCCTTGGGGATCGGGCGGTGGTCGAGCCGGCCGAACGAGCTTCCGAGTCGAGCGGCCACGCGCGTCGGACGGGCTGCCGACCGTCCACGCGCGGAATCAACGGCGATTTTCGGCCCTTTGGCGCGATGCCGAGCGGAGGTTGTACCCCAGACCGGAACCGTAAATACCGGTTGAAATTGGCCGAACAGCGGCGACAATACCCGCCATGAGCGACCTCGTCCTGAGCCGAATTGAAGACCACGTCGGCGTCGTTACGCTGAATCGGCCGGATGTGCTTAACGCCCTGTCACTCGAAACCATGAAGCAGCTCGTCGCCGCGCTGGAGGCGCTGGACGAAGACCCGCACATCCACGTCATCGTGCTGACCGGGGGCGAAAAGGTCTGGGCGGCCGGGGCCGATATCGGTGACATGGCCGACGCCAGCGTGTTCGAGATGTACAACCGCAACCAGTTCGCCCGCTGGGAGCGGATCAAGCGCATCTCCAAGCCAATCATCGGAGCCGTTTCCGGCTACGCTTTGGGCGGCGGCTGCGAGCTGGCCATGCACTGCGACATCCTGGTGGCGTCCGAGACGGCCAAGTTCGGCCAGCCCGAGATCAACATCGGTGTTATGCCGGGCGCGGGCGGCACGCAGCGGCTGACACGCTGCGTCGGCAAGCACCTGGCCATGGAGATGGTGCTCAACGCCCGCTTCATCGACGCTCACGAAGCCAAGGCCGCCGGCCTGGTATCGCGCGTGTATCCAAAGGAGCAGGCCTTGGCTGAAGCCCTCAAGCTCGCCCACGAGCTCGCCAAGCGCCCGCCGCTGGCGCTGCGGCTGGCCAAGGATGCGGTGCTCAAGGCGTTCGAGACCACGCTGTCGGAGGGGTTGGAATACGAGCGTAAGCTGTTCTACATGCTGTTCGCCAGCAACGATCAAAAAGAGGGGATGCGGGCGTTCATCGAGAAACGCAAGGCCACTTTTACGGGCACGTAGTCCTGTCACGGAGCAAGAATCATGGACGAATCACAGAACATGGGTCCGCCGATGCAGAAACCCGGCCCAGCGCATGCCGTGCTGACGCCGATGGTCGGACGTTGGAAAGCCCAGACGAAGGTGTACGGCATTCCCAATGCGCCCCCGTTCGAGTCGCAGGGGGCCGAGGTCAACTATTCGATCATGGGCGGTTTGGGCGTCGCCTTCGAGTATGAGGCCGACATGGGTTTCGACAAGTTCCATGGGTTCGGCATGATCACGTGGAACGCCGCCGAAAGCTGCTACCAGGGCTACTGGTGCGACTGCATGATGCCGGCCGGGCCGGGTCCCTTCAAAGGTCACTACGACGCCGCCGCGCACACGATGACCAGTGTCATGGAAGCCCCCATGGGCGACGGCCAGATCATTCGTCAGAGGATGGTCGACACCATTGACGGCGACCAGCGCACGTTCGAGATCTACCGGCTGACCCCCGAGGGCGATCAGCTCTCGCTGCACATCGACTACACGCGCGACCGCACGCCCGAGCCGGTGGTCACCGCGCCCGCCGCGCCCCGCAGCACCAAAGCTAAGCCGCGCACCAAGCCTGTTGCCAAGCAGGCCAAGAAGAAGCCCGCCGCGCGGGCCAAGGCGAAGACGAAGGCCAAGGCCAAGAAGAAGTCCGCCAAAAAGCAGGCCAAGCGCCGGCGATAATCAAACCACAGAGGGCACAGAGAGCACAGAGAAAGCCACGGAGTGCAAAGAACGGGCGTCTGATGTTGGCGCGCTCTCACGCCTTGCTCTGTGCTCTCTGTGGTTAAGCGCTCTGTGGTTTGGCGCTCTGTGGTTCGACCTCAATGGAGGCACCGATGCCCGGATATACCACCCTCCAGGTTGAACGTGACGGTGCGGTCGAGACACTGCGCCTGAACCGCCCGGATGTCTACAACGCCTTCAACGACGCGCTGCTCTCCGAGCTGAGCGACGCGGTCAAGCGCTGCGAGCGCGATGAGGCCGTCCGCTGCGTTGTGATCACGGGGGCAGGCAAGGCCTTCTGCTCCGGTCAGGATTTGGCCGACGTGAAGCTCCGCTACGAACAGCCTTCGCCCACCATGGAGCTGGGCGAGCACCTCCGTCGGCTTTACAACCCGCTGATCGGGCGGCTGCGCACTATGGAGAAGCCGGTGCTCGCCGCGGTCAACGGCGTGGCGGCGGGGGCGGGCTGCAGCCTGGCGCTGGCCTGCGACATCCGCATCGCGGCCGCATCGGCCTCGTTCATGGAGGCGTTCATCAACGTCGGCCTGGTGCCCGATTCCGGCAGCACGTTCATGCTGCCGCGGCTGATCGGCGTCTCGCGCGCGATGGAGATGTGCTTCACGGGCCGAAAGGTCCCGGCCGAGGAAGCCCTGCGGATCGGGCTGTGCAACCAGGTGGTCCCCGACGATCAGCTCGCAGCCGAGACGACCGCGCTGGCCGCCAAGCTGGCCGCCTTGCCGACCCGCGCCATCGGCCTGACCAAGCGGGCCATCAACCGCGCGTGGTCGTCCGGCTTGGAAGATCAGCTCGAATATGAGGCCATGCTCCAGACCGCCGCCGGCCGGATGGCTGACCACGTCGAGGGCGTACAGGCGTTCGTCGCCAAGCGCAAGCCGCAGTTCAAGGGGATCGAGTCGACTCGCGAGTGACACGCATGACCAACGACGCATTTTCGCACCCTAAATACCTGCTTCGGCGAAAGGTGCTCAAGCTCTTCGGCGGCGCCTTTCACATCTTCGACGAATCGGGCGGGCTGGTGCTGTTCGGCGAGTTGAAGGCCTTCAAGCTGCGCGAGGACATCCGCGTCTACCCCGACGAACTGAAGTCACGCGAACTGCTGACCATCAAGGCTCGCCAGATCATCGACTTCTCGTCCGCATACGACGTGGTCGATTCCACGTCCGGCCAGAAAGTCGGCGGCCTGCGGCGCAAGGGGCTCAAGTCGATCTTGCGCGACGAATGGCAGCTCCTGGATGCCCATGATCAGCACATCGGCACCGTTCTCGAAGACGGCATGTTGGCCGCGCTGGTCAGGCGATTCGCGACCAACCTCATCCCGCAGGGGTTCCACGCCGAAATGGGCGGCACGCGGGTAGCCAACTTCTGGCAGCGGTTCAACCCGTTCGTGTTCAAGCTCGAGATCGACTTCACGCTGGATACCGACGGGCGTTTGGACCGTCGCCTGGGTCTGGCCGCGGCGATTCTCTTGGGCGCCGTCGAAGGCCGGCAGCACTAGGCGGACGCCGCTGGAGCGCGGGCGTCCTCGCCTGGAGCGCGGGCATCCTCGCCCGCACCGGGATTCAAGGAAGCCGCCGCGCAAGCATAGCCCGAGCTGCTCGTGCTCCCCTCCGCCGTTCGGCCTCTGCTACCCGCAGCCGTGCTGCCTGGATCAGACCATGGCATTCTGGGTGGACGGCATCCAGCATCGCTGATCAGCGCGTTGTGCATCTGGCCGCGGACATCGAGCGTGGGAACTGGCGCGACGGGTAGCCGAATCGACGTGGGCACCGCCATCACGTTCCGCGGCACGAATACGCCGCCAGCCAATGAGCTGGCCGCGCCAGGGAGCATCTGCTGGGGCAACCCGGCCGGCACTATCGTGAACCTGACCAGCGGCGGCGAGCCGATGCCAGCGGCTATCTGCTTACCGGAAGGCTCTGTGGGCGGCCAACGAGACTCGGGGCGCGGGCCGGGACGCCTGTGTTCCAGCGGGCGAGGACGCCCGCGCTCCGATTGCGGCCGAAACGCATACCGTTCGCTGGCACCGGCAATCGCGCGCGGTCGAACGTGCGGGCGGGGACGCCCGCGCTCCGAGTGCGAACTCGGCCGCGCGCCGTCGTAGGTCCGGGCGCGCAATCGGTGACGAAAAGAGGACTCTGAAAGGCTGAGACTCTGAGGGTGCTTTTCACGAAGCCCCCCTCCGTTCCTCAGTCGCTCAGAGTCCTGCTTGTCTGATCACGTCGGCTATGCAACGTGCGCGCTCGCCGGTCTGCGGCGCCGCCGAGCTACGCGCCGCTGGTTCCCGCGAGTCTACTTGTGATCGTGGCCGTGCGAACGGCCGTGGCTGCGCCCCAGCGTCTTGGAATCCTTCGAGCCGGTCGCCTTGCCCGCTGCATCGACCGTCACTTCCATGATCTTGTCGCCCACCATGCAATAGACCTCATACGTGAGCGTCTTGCCTTCCATCTCGCAGGCCGCGTGGACCGCCTTGCCCTTGCTGCTCTCTTCCGCGGCCTCGATCGCCTTAGCCAGCGTGCTCTTGCCGGCCTCCATGGCGGACACCATTGTCTTTCCGCTGCCGGCACAGTCTCCGCAGTGAGCATAAACCGGCCACGCGATCAACCCGACCGCCAGCAACCCTCCCGCAACCAACACCGTGTTCCGCACCATCGCACGACGTTTCATCGCAACACTCCTGCGTGCCGAAAACCAACGCTGCCATGCGACCGGCACCCACGCCGCAGGCAGCAGGATATCACAAACCGAGCGACGCAAAAGCCTACCGCGCGGCGGTGGCTGCGGCAATTCCGTTCGTCGTCTCCATCGTTGCAGCAATAGGACTCACGAAGTGCCCAATTTCTGGTGTGGCATGGGCGAGCGTCCCGGCGCGCCGGGCTGGCCCGTGCCGGGCGACGATATATGCCCCATCGCTGCCGTGCCGCTCCAAAGAGGATGCACCCGCGGTCGCGGAAAACCAACCGGCAGGAAGGCGACAGCCGGCGGCCGGGCTGCACGCCGACCACAACGCGGTAAGATGCCGGCCGTGGATGCGCACCTCCAATCGCAACCAATGGCCTCCGCCGCGGACAAGGTGCTGGCGGTGGTGCCCGTCTCGCGCGGCCGCGCACTGATCCGGGCGTCGTTGCGCCTGGGCCTGGCAACCATCCTGTTTGTGCTGATCGTCCTCAAGTACCTCCAGCTCGATTTTCGTCCGAGTGCCGTTTCTAATCGGATCGCCGACTATTCCTGGGCGTGTATCCTGCTGGCGGTCGCCATCGTCGCGCTCATCATTACCGCGACCGGCGCCCGCTGGCTGTTGTTGGCAGCTTGGCCCGGGCGCCTGGCCATTGTCGGCACGCGCGGTGCGCTCTCGCTTCGGCTCGGCCCGATGGGACAAACGTCATACGACGCGCCGCGCCTCGTGGTCCGCTACTTATTCGAGCTCCCCGAACCGCCCGATGATTCATCCTACGAAGCACTGCTCGACGAGCGCGAGCAGATGGCCAGCTTCCTGCCGCAGATCATGCACCCATCGACTCGTGAGCGTCTGGACAGGACGATCCTCCGCTTCGCGAGCGCGCCCGAGCCCGACGTCGCCGCGCGCCTGCGCCCGTTTATCGACTACTGCCGAACGCTTCACCCGGCAGCGACGGTCAGCGATGCACCCCCACCGGCCTCGACCCAGCCACACGCGCCGGTCGAGTCCACGCCGCCAGACGGTGGAAAGCCTACGTTCAAGATCCCCCGCAGCTACCGCGATCGGATCGCTCGGCGGCGCGGCGAGACGCCCGAGAAACCTCCGCAACCCCCGGCGCAACCAGACGATGAGTAGGTGCGCCACCGTCGCACCGCAGCAGGCCGCACCGCGTGGCGGCCGTCCACCACGACTTGGTCACTGATCCAGGTCGTAGGCGGTTCGCAGCCAACGCTCGACCTCGGCATCGATGTCATCGGGACTGCTGATGGCGAACCGGTGCGTGATGCGGTCCTTCTTCGCAAAGCCGCCCGTGTCGATCAGGCGAGCAGGAAGTTTCTTCTTTCCGGTCAGAGGTCCCAGCGCCAAGCCGAAGTCAATTCGTGTGCGCGTGGCCGGCTTGATCTGGGCGAAGACGTGATTCCGGTACAGCGGGACAATCGTTTGGCACGGGCACACTTTGACGTCCTGACCAAGGGCTCGCCCGACGCGCAGCAGCTCGTCGTGCAGCGGCCGCAGGCCAGCTTTTGCGCCGGCGTACATGGTTTCGACGTACCGCGCCGCGGCCTCAAGATAGGCCTCCGGATCGCCGTCCTCGGCCCCCTTGCCCTCGGCCCGCTCGGCGATACACCACGCCGCATTCGTTCCAAGGCCGTGATCTTTCTTGAGCCACTCTCGGCGTTCCTTGTGCTCGGCGCGGATCGGCGTCGGTCCGCGTGAAGCGGCAACCGAGTCCGGTTATCGAGCGGCAAGTTTCGTCGGCCGGGCTTGCGGCGGGCTGGGGAAGTCGAACTCGGCCAGGTAGGGGCCGATGGCCAGGTAGCGGAAGTGGGCGTCGCGGCAGGCGCGGAGGGCGTCTTCCGGCGAGCAGACGATCGGCTCCTCGTGCATGTTGAACGATGTGTTGATGATCGACGACAGGCCGGTGCGCACTTTGTAGAGCGTCAGCAGCTTGTGCGTGCTGGCGTCGATGTCGGGCTTCACGGTCTGCGGGCGAGCGGTGCGGTCGACGTGTACCACGGCCGGGCAGGTGCGGGCCATGTCATCGGTGCAGTCGAACGTGATGGTCATGAAATTGGCCGGGTGCTCAGCGCCTGACATGCCGTTGTAGAGCGACGGGGCGTCCTCCTCCAGCGTCACCGGCGCAAACGGCATGAACTCGGTGCGGTGAAGCTGCGTGTTGAGCCAATCGTTGACCGACGGGTCGGTCGGCTGATACAGGATCGAGCGATGGCACAGCGCCCGCGGCCCGTATTCCATGGCCCCGTGGAAACGGGCGATCAGATCGCCGCGCGTCAGCAGATCGGCCAGCACCACTTCCAGGTCGTCCGGACGCGTGAACCTGACGCGCTCGCGTTCGAGCGTTTGGGCCACCCCTTCGTCTGAATAGGCAGGGCCCCAATACACGTCGTGAATCCGCTGCGGCTCATACGGCTGGCCGCGGCGCTCGCGTTCCTGATGCCAGGCGTACATGGCCGCGCCCCAGCCCAGGCCGCCGTCGGACATGTGGGGGAAGATGAAGACGTTTTCGATCTCGGGAATCTCGTGCAGCTTCTGATTCAGCCGTACGTTGGCACACACACCACCGGCCATGCACAGGTTCTTCAGGCCCGTCTGGCGAACGTACTGCGCGACGTATTGGATCAGCACGTCCTCGAGCACGTGCTGGTAGGCATACGCCAGCTTCTCGGGCCCCTTCTTGGCCAGCAGCTTCTTGAGATCCAGGTACATGCCGTAGTTGTAGGGCGCCTCGAACGAGCCGTTGACGTTGTAGAGGCCCCGGCGGGCGAAGGCCATCACTTCGTCGTCGTATGAGCCACAAGCGGCCAAGCCGGTGATCTTGCCCTCGTGCCGGGCCGGGCGATAGCCGGCCGCTTTCGTGATCGAGGCATAGAACACGCCGGCCGAGTGCGGCAGCATCACCTCGTGTACCAGCTTGAAGCGCCCGCGGTCGCACTCATACAACGTGGCCGTCTTGCCATCGCCTTGCCCGTCCACGGTGAACGCCAGCGCCCTCTCGAAACCCGAACCGTAGTACGCACACGTTGCGTGCATGAAGTGGTGGTCGGGCCGCTCGACCCGCGCCGGATCGACGCGCGAGTCGCGCAGCCAATCGAGCAGCGCCTGGTTGCAGTGCCGGCTCAGCTTGCGCGTCATCGGGATGTTGCGGACCTTCCAGGCCGCGTACGTCAGCAACTTGTGCTTGAGCGGCCCGGGATACGCGAACCAGCTCACCTGGTCGAGCTGCTGCAACGTCCTGGACGGCTCGGCATGTACGTCCTGCCGAACGACGGAGATGCGCTCAACGTCGCCAATGCTGGCCCCAGCCTGCTTCAGCAGCCAATCAATGCTCCGGTATGGCACGCCGCTTTGCTGCTTGACCCGCGTGATCCGCTCTTCGTTGACCGCCCCGATCAACTGGCCATCGCGCACGATGACAGCGCCTGAGTCGTTATCCAGCTCGCTGATTCCGAGTATTAGCATGTCTTGCCCACGCCCGACGGATGCTCATTGAGGCGGTCGGCCAGCTCGGCCATGCTGACCACGTCGAGCTCGCCCCGCCGGCGGTATTCGTCGGTCGCCTTGAATATCTGCTCCAGTCCGTCCAGGGCCGCGGCCGTGCCCAGCCCGAGATTTTGCGGATGCGTCCACAAGTGAAAGACGCCGCGCCGCCGCACCGCGCGGCGCAGGCCACGGACGGCCTTGGCCACCTGGCGGCCCACACCGATCCAGCGCGCGTCCGGCCCGGCGCCGCGGTAGAACATCGAGTGTGGAATCATCCACAATCCGCTGGGCACACGACGCGGCACATCCACCGGCGGCGGCAACGCCGCCAGGTCATCGAGCCGCTTCAGCGTACTGCGAAGCCTGCTGGCCCATCGGCTGCGGCCGCCAGGACCGCGCGTGTACCACTCGCTGTTGCTGCCGCGGAACGAGGTATAGCCGTGCTTGGCCAGCAATTCCAGCCGCCCGACGCGGTTGAAGGGAAACACGAAGCTCCGCAATTTCAAGCCGAAGCGCTCGGACAGCAAGCCGCAGACACGCAGCTCATCGTCGATGACGCGATCATCGTATTCCGCAGCCGCACAGTTGATGTGGCGGTACGTGTGGCAGCCGATGTCCTGCCGAACCCGGCACGCCGCAATGGCTTCGATGAGCGCGGGCGCAAACAGATGCTCGCGGTCCATCTCACGCTCGACCCATGCATCGACCTCGCAGTCGAGGGCGCCCGGGTCGCGAAACAGATGGCCAACGGTCGCCCACGTGGCTGACACGTTGTAGCGCTCGAGCAGTTTCAGCAGATCACGAACCGCAGCGCTGGTCCCCGCGATCCTGGGCCGCAGGTGGTGATAAAGCTCGCGATCGTCGATCGCCGCCACGCCCAGTTCGAAATCAAGCGAAAAGGTGAAGACCCCGCGGCCAAGCGCGGCGGGCGTTCCCTGCTCGAGGCTGCGGTCGAATGGCTGTCCGAACCGCGGGCGCCCCAGCCCCGGACGTATGCGAATTGCCGCCACCGTGGTCTTTTCTACGGAAGATGTCAACGCGGTCGTTTCCACTCCTCGGCGAATTCTCGGCGTGTGAATGACAACGGTCAACTTGCCGGTTCCTGTGCTCGGGTGCATGTCCGGTCTTGAGCGCCAGTTCGAACATCTTCGCCCGGAAGGGCGCACGACCGTTGCCAGGGCCTTCAGGCCCTGGTGGCCGGCCTTCCTTCCCTCTTCCCGCCCGGAGGGCGGACGACCGCGCGCCCTACGGGCGAACGGCAGACCCATCCTCCTGCCTTTGGCAGGCGGCAAGACCGGACATGCACCCCCTGTGCTCCCATAACTTGACGCGCGAGGTATAATGGCCCGTGTGTGGCGCGCCTCGCACACGCGCCGCTGCCGAGGTAGTGCGGCGTGACACTCCGAGCGGCCCGCGAGGCTTGGGCCACGCCGATCGCGCCTGCGTCGAATCGGGAGGGAATGGAATTCGCCATGCCGCGCCCAGGACGACTGAGCGTGTTGCCGATATGTCGAATGCCGCGCGTTCGCCCCCTGTAATACGGCGATCTGACTCGGGCCGGAGAATGTTCGTGCACGAAATCCGAGAGCGAAGCGCTTGGATGGTCGTTGTGCGGGCGACCGCGTGCGCCGCGATCGTGCCAATGCTTGGACTTTTTGCTTGTGCGTCGGGCCGTTCGGGCGGCACTGGCGCTGGACAGCCCGCTGCGAACGCGAATGCCGACGCAGACACGAACTCGAACAGCTCCGGCCCGCCGGTTCAGGCAAACGAGAATGCGCCGACCGATATGAGCGCTTTCTCGCGCGGGGTGGTGCTCGACCGGCACGCTGAGGACATCGACCGGCAATACACGCTGTATATCCCCGAGAGTCCGTTGCCCACGACCGAGCTGCCGGTCGTCGTTTCGCTGCACGGCACGGACGGCAGCAGACATGTACAGATGGGGCCGGATACCGAGGCGCTTGCCTTCGGCGGCCATGATTTCGGCGGGCCAACCTGGCCGCAAGTGGCCGAGCAATACGGCTTCATCGTGATCTGTCCCGACCTGAACTTCGGCACCGTCGATGCGAACGCGCTGACCGACTACTCTGAGTGCGCCATGCGGGCCGACCGCGTGGCCGTCATGGCCATCATCGACGAGCTTCAACGCGCAGACGTCATCGGGACCGAGCTCTATATCACCGGGTTCTCGTCCGGCGCGAACCTGGCCCTGCGGATCGCCTTCCGCACCGCTCCGCTCTTTTCCGCCGTGGTGATGCGGCACTCGCAGATCACAACCTGCTTCGAATGTCAGGCGCTGACCGAGCTGGACTACCTGCTCAATGTCGTTCCGGTGACCGTATTCGAATATGATAGCGCGGGCATCTGTCAGGCCGGCTCGCAGGAGAGCGCGACGTACGATTGGAAGAGCGATCCGTTGCTCAAAGACATCGCCATGCACGTGATCAGCGGCACGGGCGAAGGGACCGAGACGTGGCCGGAGTATTCGTACGCCGACAATACCGAGTTCGTCTTTAACGCCATGGTGCAGAATCACGGGTTCAGGCGCAATCTGCTCACACAGCAGGTGTTCACCACGCCTTCGGATCAGAACCCGTTCTTCAACTGCTCCGACGCAGCCGCGCCGGACTATCCGCATTTCTGCCACGCCCAGGACCGCGACCTGGTCGGCGAACGGCTCTTCAACCGCGTCGGGCCGTGAGCGGCGCGCAGGCGTCGCCGTCGGGCGGAGCGCGGGCGTCCCCGCCCGCACGGGGTCTCGCAGCGCTCCAGACCTGCGTGCGAGTGTCGTTGCGCCGCAAGTGACGTGGAGGTCTCGGCGACGACGCGCTGCCTCGCCATCGAGCGGGCGAGGACGCCCGCGCTCCGTGTACCGCAGGTCTCCAGACCTGCGCGGGCGAGGACGCCGGTGATCCCCCAACAATGCCGGCGGCTGTGCAGCCCGTTGCGTCGCTATAATCTCGCGGGGGCGCATGGTGGGCCTTCGAGTTGGAGGCGTCGTGCCAGCCGTCGAGCGAGCCAGAAAGCGTTGCGACCCGCGCCACAAGCCGCCGCGCGGTGACGTGGCTCTGCCGGTCTTCGATGCCGGATCGGTGAGTGCCGGCAAGGTCCGACGCAGCCGGACGAGCAAGTGGCGGGCGGCGTCGCTGATCGCGATCCACCTCCTGGTCATCGGCCACGTGATCCACTGGAAACTGGCCGGCCGCACGCTGTCGCCCGTCGAACCGTCGGAGGCCATGCACACACTCCGGGACGGACACCTTAACGCCGGATTCATCTTCTTCGCGGCCGTGCTGCTGCTGACGGCGATCCTCGGGCGTTTCTTCTGCGGCTGGGCCTGCCACGTCGTGGCCTATCAGGATTTCTGTGCGTGGCTCATGACGACGCTCGGCATCAAGCCCAAGCCGTTTCGCTCGCGGCTGTTGATCTACGTGCCATTGCTGGCTGCGCTCTACATGTTCGTCTGGCCGGTGGCCTACCGCGTGCTCGTGGTCCGCGGGCCGGCGCCTGAGCTGACGAATCACCTGGCCACGACGGAGTTCTGGAAGACGTTTCCCGGTCCGGTCATCGCGGTGCTCACGGTCCTGGTGGTCGGCTTCGCCGCCGTCTACTTCCTCGGCGCCAAGGGCTTCTGCACGTACGGCTGTCCGTACGGCGGGTTTTTTGGACTGGCGGACAAGACGGCGCCGGTCCGCATCCGCGTGACCGACGACTGCGAGCACTGCGGACACTGCACGGCCGTGTGTACGTCGAACGTGCGCGTGCACGAAGAAGTGGCCCGCTACGGCATGGTGGTCGACCCCGGTTGCATGAAGTGCATGGACTGCGTCAGCGTCTGTCCCAACGAAGCCTTGTACGTCGGGGTCGGTCCGCCGTCGCTTCTCAAGCATCGAGCGGCGGGCGCGCGCAGCGAACGGAACATTGGAACACTCAAGACCGCCGCGCGCCGCTTCGATGTTTCGTGGGCCGGTGAGACTGCGCTGGGTCTGGTTTTCTTGACGGTGTTACTCGCGTTTCGCGGACTATACGGTTGGTTCCCGTTCCTGATGTCGCTCGGCATGGCCGGTGTGGTTACGTATGTGCTGTTGCAGGCGTGGCGCGTGTTTACAACGCCGACTGTCACCATCCAGAATTGGCGGCCGAAAGTCGCCGGCAAGATCAAGCCAACGGGCTGGGGACTGGTGGCGGCGGCCGGAGTCCTGGCGCTGTGGACCGCACACAGCGCTTTCATTCAGTACAACGCCTTCGCCGGCCAACGAGCCTACGGCTCGGCGGGCTTGACGGGCGTCGGTATCGATCAGGGCGAGCCGTTGGGCGTCGACGATTCCGATCCAGCGACGCGCTCGATCCGAGCTGCGATGGATCGCGCCCACGCGCGTCTCGAGCGAGTGGATCGCTGGTCGCTCGTGCGGAACCGCCGCCTCGAAGAGCAGCTCGCCTCGCTGGCCATGCATCGCGGCGCGGATGCAGCCGCACGGCGCTATCTCGAGCGGATCATCGCTCGCGAACCGCAATTCGGCGCCGACGCGCACCTGGCCTTGGGCCACCTGGAGCTGCGCCGCAGCCCCGGCGCCCCGACTCAGGCAGCCCGCGCGTCTTTCGAGTCCGCACTGCGCACGGGCGGTCCTGCCGATTACGGACAAACGCACTTGGATGCCATCCACGCCGCGGCGCACTACGAACTGGCGCGCCTGGAGGTGAGCGTGCCCGATCTGGCGGCGGCTGAACGGGGCCTGCACGCCGCGCTGGCGCTGCGGCCGGCCTTCGCCGAAGCGCTCGCGTCGCTCGGCTGGATCCATGTTCAAACCGATCGGGTCGAGCGCGGCCTTGCGCTCTTGAACGAGTCGCTCGAGCTCGACCCAGACCGGGTCGAAGTGCACAAAATGCTGGCGGTGCTGTTGAGTGGCCGCGGGGCGTCCGATGCGGCCCTCAAACACGCGCGGCGCGTCGTCGAGCTCGAACCGCGCGACGCGGATGCCCGGTTTTTTCTGGCGGAGTTGCTGCGTCAACTCGGCCGGCACGAAGAGACGCAGGAGCAGGACGACACGTCGCCCGAGCCGAATCGATCCGTGACCGATGATCGCGAATAGCCGCCCGCGCGCTGATGGCGATCAGCTCCCGAACCACCACATCAGGGTCGCATCGCGGATGGCACGCACGGGCCACCACCACCACCACGCCAGCATGACCAGAAAGGCCATACCGGTCGCCCGCAGAAACATGCCCGACGATCGGCCGAGCACCGCCATCGCAGCCGCCCAGCCATACGGAGCCAGCACCGCGAACGGCGCCATCCAGATCAATGTGTGCGCCATCACGTACTGCGGCCAGACAAACACGACGGCTGTGCTCGCGACCAGCCAGATGACCTGCAAGCGTGCGCAGACGGCGTCGCCTGACCGATGGTCCTCGCCCGGATCGGCGCGTCCGGAAGGAATCTCGGCCAGTTCGCGGATGGCGTCATGTGCCGCGCCGGCCGACAGCCCCACCTTCAGCCGCGCGAACGCCCCGATGAGGCCCAGTGCCATGACCGGCGTGAGCGGGTCGATGCGCCGGGCCGTTTCGGCCCAGACATTTGGCGCCGAAAGCTCGCCGATTCCGGAAGTGATCGCGCTGGTGTCGACGATGGTTGGCGCGAACGTCCGAACCGCGAAGTGCGTCGCGATGCCCGCAACGATTGCGATCGCAGCGGAGAGCCAGGCCATGCGGCGGTTCGCGCGTGCGAGAAGTGGCATGATGGCGAATCCGGCGAGCACCACCGATCCGGCCGCTATTCCGACCAGCGCCGCGGCCACGAGCCGCGCGGCCACGGACGGCCGCGCAAGTGCGGCAGCCACGATGAGCAGCCCCACGGCGGCGAGATCGCCCGCCGTAGCACGGCCGAGCGCTACGATCGCCGCGGCAACGACGAGCGCCACGAGCCAGCTCGCGGCACGCCCGGTCGGCGACGGCGAAAGCGGGTCGCGATCATTCATTGCTGGGCGCCTCCGCCGCGTTGATACTTGGCTGATCCCGGCGTGAATGTGTGCAGCTCTTCGATGGCCTCCTCGAGATTCCGATCGTCTACCGCCCGGTCATAGGAGCGGTAGCGCCGCAACGAAAACGGAACGAGCTCGTTCACCAGCGGCAGGCTCGCCAGCAACGACGCGGCCAATGAAACCCACCAGCCCGCCAGCCGTGCGATCGGCGGCGCGGTCGAGCGCGACAGGCCCCACCAAAACAGTCCCGAAAGGAGAATGACCGGCATCCCGGCCGACACGTAGTAGTGATACGCGCGCCGCGGCAAGAAATAGACCAGCGTCCACTCGGCCGCGATCCACATCAGCAGCAACACGAGTTCCGCACTTGCGGGCCCAACCTGTCGCGACGTCGACGGGACAGCGCCGCGCTGGCCTGCCGCCGTGCGCCGCCACTCGATCCACGCGACCACGCCGAGCGGAATCCACGCCAGCGGCACGCACAGCGCTGCGATATCGCGCCACATGTGCGGAAACGCGGTGAATAGCTGCAGGTGCGGATAGCCTTCGCCCGCGATGTCGGCGAGTGCCTTCCGCAGCGTGCCCTGTGCCGCGAACACGACCAGAAACGGCACGACGGCCGTGACCGCCCCCAGCACTCCCGCCAGTCCGAACCGCCACCACCGCCGCTCCCGCCGAATGAGCATCACGCCGATCGCATGGAGTCCTATGGTTGCGGCCACCGTCACGGCTGTCTGCTTGAGCGTCAGGCACAGCCCGATGAATAATCCGCTGAGCCAGAACGTCTTCCAACATCGCCGACGATACGCCCGCACGTAGGTCAAGACCGCCGCGGCCGCCAGCGCGACCATGTAGTTCTCGGCCAGGCCGAAGCCCTCGGTGGTGTAGTCGAAGACCGAGAACCAGTTCATCGCCAGCACCGCGGCCACGGTCGTCGGCAGGGCCGCAACACCTCCATACAGCGAACGGGCCAGCAGGAATACGACCAGGTAACCGAGCAACATGCCTGCTGACTCGACCGGGATCAGTACCGTCCGCGTCATCGACAGGCCGGCCAGCCGGTAGGCGGCGGCATTGAGGAACATGAGCAGCGGCGGCTTGTCGATCCACACGTCGCGGTACAGCGCGTCGCCGCGCGCCACGCAATAACCGAGGCTGGCGTAAAGATAACTGTCCGCGCGGTAGTTGTGGCAGCAGAACGCGCCGATGCGCCCGATGACGTGGATGGCGAGCATCAGCGCGACCGCACTGGCCGCGCCAAACCACACGGCGCGCGGCCGCGGCCCGCCATGAAGCTCGCTGGGCGCGACGGGTTGGCTTGGCTTCACGTTGTCTGTGTGGGTTACGATCTCGGGGCTCCGGGGCGTGACGAGCGGCCGCGCCGTTCGGCGAGCCGGCTGCGAATCGTCTCCAGCCTGTGCATGAGGCTGTGCGCCTCGCGCACTTCCTCCCGCACCGGCGCAAGTGGCAGCGACATGCGAAGCGGGTTGCGGATCAGCCGAATCATCTCTTCAAACCTCGCGAACGCCGGCACGCGCGCGATCACGTCGGCGAGCTGCGGATGTCTGTCGCTGAGCACCTCGCGGGTCCTCCGGCAAACGGGCGTGCCGCCGGCCGCCAGGACTTCGAGCATCTCCCGAGCGGTCGATTCGCCCCACCACGCAAACAGCACGCACGCGGCGCGGCGGAACTCCGCGGCAGACGCGCTGGCATCCGGGAACGGTTCGGCGAGGTAAGGCGCAACGGTCGGATGGGACTCCCAGCCGCGGCCCAGCACGCGCACGTCGACGCCGGCCGCGACGAGTCGTTCGATCGCGGCCCGCGTGACGGCCGTTGGACCGATGCGCTCGCGAATCATGTTGGTGAACGCGTCACGCAGCTCCGTCTCGGTCAGCTCTACGCCGCAGCGTCGCTGGGCTTCGTCAAGGACATCGCCGGCCATCGACGCCTCGTAGTTCTCGGCCCGCGTAGAGATGAGCCGGCACGCCTCCTTCCATAGCGCGACATGACTCTCCAAGTTGACGTGGCCGGCTTCGGGACGTAAGTCGATGGCGTCAGCCACGATCAGCACGCTTGCCGACTGGGCCGGCCGTGCGTCTTCGCCCGGGCGGAACACCGACGTGTCGACGCCCACTTCGAGCAGTTCGACGCCTGAACTCAGGCCCGCAGCGGCCAGCTCGCCAATGAGGGCTGGCGTGGTCGCGAAGTGCAGCCGGCCGGACCGGGCCGCTTCGGCCGCCACGCTCGCCGCTACGGGCTGCCAGAACCAGCTCGCGGCCGCCACGTCCGGCGGCAGGCGGTCCGTCAGTCCCGCCCAACAGCCGTTCAGCAGAATCAGCAGGTTCGGCCGCTCGCTCACGAGTGCCGAGAGCCGGGCGCTGAGCTGGCAGGCGTTCGGCCGCTCCGGAATGACGCTCGTGGCGGTCCAGCCCGCGCGCGCAGCAGATCGAGCGATCGCACGAGCGGCATCCAGAGCGGCGGGCCGTGCATCGGCCGACAGCACAAGCGCGCACAGGGCGTCGACCTCGTCGCTCGGCACGGCCCGCAGCGCCGTCGCGAATTCTTCGACCCGTCGCGATTGTTCGGCGATCACGACCGTCGCCGCCGCCTCGACTTGGGCGCGTAGCCGTCCGATTTCGACGCCGCGCTGCGTGAAAAAACTAACGAGCCGATGTGGGAACTCGAAGCCGGGATCGCGGCGGATTCGGTCGATCAGTGCCTGCCTGATGTCCGGTCCGCACACGGGCACGATGCGCCCGGTGCGCAACCCATTTGAGCAGTCGCGAAGCGCCAGCCACGCCCGCATCACCGCCACGTCCGCCTCGTAGACGAAGATGGCCACGTGCGCCGCCAGCCGCTCGGCCAGCAGCGCGATCTCCAGTCCTGTGCCGACGCCGGGCACGACCACGTTGCTGCCCTGGTCGACCACGCTCTCGATCGCAATCGGCGCAGTCACCGATGGCATCGACGATCCGCCGAACCACTCACGGCGGCCATCGGCCGAGCCACACGGGCGGATCCGGTACGTCGGCTGCCCGTCACGGCCCACCGCCGGCTCGTAGTTCGGCGGTATGGCAGACGTTCGAATGCGCTCGGCGAGCTCCATGTCGAGCGTCGCCAGCCCCGCCAGATTTCGATCAAGAGAATCGCCGGATGGTGACGCCATCAGCGACGACTTCACAGCGGTGATGGTGGCGCAAGGTGCCACAGTTAGATCAGATGCGCGGCGAGCCGAGCCGGAAGATGGCCAGGCCGATCAGGACAACGATCCAGACCGCCCAAGCGCCGATCCAGAAATACATCGGCCAGCGCGGCAGCGGCGGCGAATCGCCAACCGGAACGGTCGGATCGTCCCAGCGTGCCCCTTCGGCCCCGACGCGAAAAAACGGCAGTGTCGGTCCCGGCGGGCGTGCCGCAGCCTCACCCGAAGTCGACGCATCGGCTTCGACGGTCGTAGTCTTCCCGTCAACCACTGCACTTGCTGACTGTGCCTTCATGGGACTGCAATCCGCGCCCTTTGAACTTTGGTCTCTGACCTCTGACCTCTGAACTGTGCTCTCTGAACTCTGCTCTCGTCGTTCCTGGGCACTATCTACGAAGCCGTCTGCGCGGGTGGCATGGGCAAGCGGCCGTTTGCTTGCCCGTGCAGACCAGCGACATTCTCGCGGCGCCAGGGGCGTGTGATCGTCGCCAAGAGCCGCGACGATCGCTTGCCCATGTCAGCCCGAATGGCGCATGATCGCCCACGGTCATTTGGACGCCCTTCCACCGAATCAGCATCACTCCTTGACTCGCAGACCTGGAGGTCTGCGGTACACCTCACGGCACTTCACGGCCAAACCGCCACGGGCACGCGCACCTCGGCCGCATCGGGCAAGTCGGTGGTCACGATGAGCGTGGCTTCCGACTCCTGCGTCGGCGACGATTCGACCGTCAACGTGACGAACTGTACATACGCTTCCTGCCCTTCGGCGCGTGGCTCGCTGCGCGCCGCGACGATCGGCGGATCGACCGAAACTCCGGTAAGCTTAAACGGCATGAGATCGCCCGTCTCGAACTTCACGCGCCGCTCGCGCCGCGCATCGGACCCGCCGGACAGCACGACCATCGGCGGCTCGGCGCTCACGCGCGGGGCAACGTGCGCGAAAACAGGGATGCGCAGCAGCGGCTGATCGGGATGATCGGTCCGCACGGCCAGCGTCGTGCCGAACGGACCGGCCGGCGCTTGTGGGCCGATCGTCAGGCGGACCTCAAACTCGCCAGCAATCTTGCCCGGTCGGATGGTGGTGACGATATTCGGCCCGGCCTCGGCCGCCAGCACTCTAAACGGGTGCTTGCCCGGCGAAAGCACCTTCACCACGCGCAACTGGTGCCCAGGCAGAATCGGCTGCTTTTCGTACACGGTCAGTGGCTGTGCCGTGATGTCCCCAACGACTTCCCCGATGATCCTCAAGACCTGCTCGGCGGTCTCTTGACCCACACGGGCGGTGATGCGCGCCTCGGCCAGCAATGGCCCGATCGGGGCTTCCGGCGTGACCGTGAAATCCAGCTTGTAGCCCTGCCGCGTGCCCGACGTCGCCGGTTGGGCCGTGTACGTCAGCGCCGTGCTGCCCGTGCTGACCGACACCAGCTCCAGCGTCGCGTTCTCCTCGGCCGGCGTGACTTCGACGCTCCGCGCCACGATCTGGCCGCGCCGCACGTTGCGAAAGTCGATCTGCCCCGGCGGCACCAGGCGGAAGACGCTGTCCACGTAGACCGCGAGTGATAACGCGATCTGCGGTTCGACCAGGTCGTTGCTGACGACCACGATCGACCGGGTCTGCTGCCCGGGATAGCCCTTCGAGTTGAACACGACCTCGATCGGCACCGACCCGGCCGGCGCGACCCGCTTCTCCTCGGGTGTCAGCTCGACGATCGTGCAGGCGCAGGTCGACCGCAGCTCGCTGATGGCCAATTCCTGATCGCCTTCGTTCCTGATGGTAAACACGGCCTCGACGATGTCGCCCTCGCGGATGCGCCCGAGGTCGATCGTCCGTTCGTCAACCACCAGCTTCGGCCGGCCGACGGCCACTTCGCGCGGCAACTCGGTGACTTGTCCCGCCGCCGCCGGACAGATACACGCAAGCCCCAAAACAACCGCTCTCATCTGCACCTCATCAGCCGTTGACCCCCAGGTATCGTATCGCGCCCCAGCCGTTCGGGCGAGGGTGCCGTTAGTTCGAGGCGATGATCTTCTCGTACTTTGCCCGGAAGAACGCGAACCACTGCTCGTCCAGCTCGATGGCTCGGCGTGAGTCGCTGGCGTGGGCGCGGGCCAGCTCGAAGCCTTCGGTCTCGGCGAATGGGACGGACTCGAACTCGGCCAACAGGTCCGGCGGCAGGCCCTTCTCGACGATGACCGCCCAGGCGCGATCCAGGCTGGGCTTGTTCTTGAGGAAGGCCGCGTCGAACAGCGGACCGAGCAGCTTGGCCCGCTGCTCTTCCTTGCGAGGGTCGAACTCGAAGGCGGCGTCGGCGGCGAACGGCCGGTCCTTGACGACCAGCACATCGCCGAATTGTCCGTACACGTCCGGCCGGATCGGCAGGCGATAGAGCGGCGGGCCGGGCGGCTTGTCGGCATGGCCGTCGGGCAGCGCCCACAAGGCCTGTCCGGCCGGCGAGAGCACGAAGGCCAGGAAGTCCTCGGCAAGCTGCCGGTGCGGCGGATTCTTCAGCACGCACAGCGGGTCGGGCGTGAACGCGGTCGCCGCGGCCGGGTTGATGTAGCCAACGTGCTCCGGCCCGTCGGCCTGCACCTGGGCATAACCGTAAAAGTCGATGCACGGCCCGGCCAGCGCGCTGCCCTGGCCGACCTCGCGCGGCACCGAGCGCGACGAGGATAGGATGTCGCGCGCGTTGCCGGCCATGCGCATCAGCAGGCCCCAGCCCTTCTCCCACCCGTACTTCTGCAGGATCATCTCGTAGCAGACGGCGACGCTGCCCGACTTGCTCGGATCGACCAGCACGACCCAGCCGCGCAGGCGCGGGTCGGCCAGGTCGGTCCAGGTCTTGGGCTCGGGGATGCCCTTCTCGCGCAGCCCGTCGCGGTTGTAGACGATCCCGAAGGCGGCCAGCACGGCCCCGTACCAATGGCCGGCCGGGTCGTAGATTGGGATGCCGTTCAGCGTTTTCGGGACACCGGCCAGCACCGCGTCAGAGACTTTGACTGCCTGCGTGCAACCGGCCTGCTTGAGCGCGTCGAAGGCCGGCCGGCCGCCGCCGAAGAACAGGTCGTAGTTGATCCCGGCCTGCGGCCCGCGCCGCCCGGCCGCGGCAAACTCGTCGGTGATGATCTTCACGGCCTCGTTCGTGCCGTGCACGTTCCATTCAAACGTCACCGGCGGCTGACCGGCCTTGGCCCGTGCGGCGTTAAACCCATCGGCAAACGTGGCCTGAATCCGATCATCATGCGGCGTGATGATGGCCAGTTTGAGCTGACCGTTGCCGACCGTACCGCCGCCGGCGTTGTCATCGCAACCTGACGCGAAGGCGAACACGACGCACGGGATCGCGACTATTGCTCGATGTTTCACGCGACTCCTCCCGAGAAGCAGACTCTGAGAAAGCTGAGGTACTGAGGGAAGGCTGTCACGATGGCCGCGCTCCGGTCCCTCGCCCTCAACCTTGACAACAGCCCGCGCGATCGTCAAGCGACTTGCGCGCGATCATCGCGTCCGCGTGTGGCCATGGACGTCGAACCGACGACCGCCCGTGCCTCTTCGCCCGTAGTCCGCATTGGGCCGGGCCGCACCCGGAGCCATGAAAACCGAATTGCAGGATTGGGGCCACGCCCGGAGGGCGCGCGATCGTATCCAGGGCATTCATGCCCTGGTGGCCAAGGCGCCCCGAAACCGCCCGCCGGGAGGGCGGACGAGGGTTGATGCGACAGGGCTGGGGGGCGCTTATTTTTCAGGACAGGGCGCATCCCGGCGGGCCGGAATCGCCAGGGGCTCTCAGCCCCCGGTAAGCCAGAGGCCCCAGTTTTTCCCCGCGCGTGGGTCGGGCGAGGGCGGAGCATTCCGGCCCTCGAAAGCGTCACGCCGGCAGGACGACGACGTCGTCGACGCCAATGGTCAGCGTCACGGGTCGGTCGGCCGCAGCCGGGATGGGGTTGAGCTCGAACACATGCAGAACCTGCTGGCCGCAGCGTACGCTGTGTTGAGCCATCTCGCCCAGATACACGCTCTCGACAAGCTGCCCCGACAACCGCTGGTGCGAGAATCCTTCCTGCTGGAGGGAGAATCCCTGCTGGTGCGAGAATCCTTTCTCGCACCCAGTTTCGCGGGAATCCCTTCCCGCGAATGACGCCGTCGAGGGCTCCGCTCGATCTGAGGAGCCTCGCTCCCCCTGAGAGTGGGCAGCGGCTTGCGGGGTTCCGGTGCCCGCCGTCGTTTCGCGGGAAGGGATTCCCGCGGGATTGGGTGCGAGACGGGATTCTCGCACCAGCGGGTCTCGCACCAGCGACAGCGAGATGCTCTCCGGTCGGATCGAGCAGCACACCGCGGCGCCAACGGTGACGGGGCTGCCGGCCCGGCCGCACAGCGTGCCCAGTGGCGTCTCGACCGACCAGACGCCCGCGTCCTCGCGGATGGCCCGGCCGTCGATGAAGTTGGTCTCGCCCAGAAAATCGGCCACGAAGCGAGAGGCCGGGCGGCGATACAAATCCTGCGGCGGGCCGACCTGCTCGAGCACGCCATCCTTCATGACCGCGATTCGGTCGGCGATGGCCAGGGCCTCTTTCTGATCGTGCGTGACGTAGATGGCCGTCAGATTACTGCGCTTGCACAGATTGCGAATCTCCAGCCGCATGTCGCTGCGCAGTTTGGCGTCGAGGTTGGAGAGCGGCTCGTCCAGCAGCAGGCAATCCGGCTCGATCACCAGCGCCCGGGCCAACGCCACGCGCTGTTGCTGGCCGCCGGAGAGCTGGTTGGGCTTGCGCTCGGCCAGGTGCGCGAGCTGCACGCGCTCCAGCGCTGCCACGATGCGCTTCTGCCGGCTGGCGCCGCTGACCTTGCGGACATCCAGCCCGAAGCCGACGTTGTCGGCCACGCTCATGTGCGGCCAGAGGGCATAGCTCTGAAACACCATGCCGCAGTTGCGCCGCTCGGGCGGTGTGTGCGTGACGTCGCGCTCGCCGAAGAATATCCGCCCGCCGTCCGGTTCGCCGAAGCCGGCGATGCAGCGCAGCAGCGTCGTCTTCCCGCACCCGCTCGGACCGAGAAGGAAGAAAACCTCACCCGGCTCGACGCGCAGCGACACATCCCGCACCGCCACCGTGCTGCCGAACGTCTTGCGGATGCTCTCGAGCCGGACGGCGATCATGTCTGACCGCTGCTCAGGAAGTACTCAGCGATGAACTTTGTAGCCTCCGGGCGGTGAGATTGTCTGTCCCATTGCATTCACGACAGGCCATGCGGCTTGCTGATTCGCGACAAGCTGAAAGGTGACTGGGTTGAACTCAAAGATGTTGATCACAGTTCCTCTCGGGTACCACGGGTCCGGTCTGCGCGTCTCCTTCTCGCTCATCGCCTCAGCATGGCCATCAAAGAAAACTGCGTTGAGTGCCGTGTGACTCTTTGACCCATGGCGATACGTACGCCGATGCAATGCGGATTGGTTGCCTTGGTTCGTCGGAAAAGAGATGAAGAAGGCTCGCATGAAGTCTTGATGCTGGGCTGGGCCGCCGTCAGAAAACGCACCTCCGCCGCTGTCGCCGTCCCAAGCGATGTTGTGATCGATGACGCCGAAGTTGCTACTCGTGGGGTTACCGTCAGTGAAACGGCAGCTATCGGATAGGAACACCTTCTCGCTCTCCGTCCCAACCCGCTCCAGCTTGGGGGCGTAGTCAAACGGGACGAAGATGCTACTCGAAATTCCAGACGTGGGGTTGGCCGGACCCCCGCCAGAGACAAAGAACGGCGCCGAGCTATTCGCGGCGTGCCACCACATCATCATTCGCATTGTGTTGTAGCTGACCATGAGCTGCACCGTGAACTCGCCGACTGGCCCGATGCCCGATGACACCGTAAACGGCGAGGAGAGCAGATTCGAAGATTTGACGGACGGACACGCGAACCGCTCGACGAGCTCCCGCCAACGAGCCGATCGTTTGCCGGACAGCTTTGTGCTCAGGGCAGCGATCGGCCCAGCCCAATCGAAGTACTGTACTGCGTCGCCTGGGGTGTCCTCAGCCGCAAGTGGCATGGTTCCCGGCGGGCCCAGTGCGCTGCCTGAGGTGCCTGGGGAACCAAGGATCCACCCGTTGTGGCTTGTCGCATAGAGCTGCATCCCCCTGCCGAGGCCCGATTCCATTGCCAGGCAAACGGTGCTTTTCGCCTGCTCTCTGGCGCGTTGTAACGATGGGAGTAGAATCGAAATGAGCAGCGCGATGATGGCGACTACGACCAACAGCTCGATTAGCGTAAAGGCGCGGCTGCCAGGAATGCGCATTGAGGTTCTCATAACCGGTCCTCCGAAGTGCGGTGCTCGTTTGGAATTGTTGTGTTATGGCGCGGCCCGGGGTTGTGTAGGGCCACTCGATGACCACATTTGCGGCAAAGGGTCGGCCCAGGCCTGCCCTGTTGCTCCTCGAGAATGATGCGCGTGCCACCCGCCTGCTCGCAGGCGCCCCAGTAGCAGGTCTCGAACGGGTAGAGCGTCGCTTTGCCTGTCTTGGGGTTCACGTGAGGGAACGGCTTCAGGTCGGCCGTTAGTTGAATCTTGACGAGCTCACCTGTTTCGCTGTCCATGAGCTGCCGGTACTGCCAAGCAGAATCCCTCGGCTCCCGGTTCGACCACCACATGTAGACAGCGACCACGGCGGCGACGCCGATTATCACACCGGCAGCGACTTTTTTCTGCGTCTCGGACACGAGCCTAGTATAGCGACCTGACAGCCTTCGCGCCAGTAAAGTCAATCCAGGTATCGTAGCGTGGGCGGGGTCATGCGCGTAGGGGGTATCCGACACTTTAACAGAAACTTAGCGCTGCCCCAATGAACAGGGCGCGCCCGGTTGAGCGGACGCGCCCTGTCACTTTATTGATAACAGCTATACCGTAGTCCTGTGCTAGTTGGGGCAAAGCTGCACGGTTACACCGTTCCAAGCCTGCGTCGTCAAAGTTCCGTTCAGAAGCTGAGTGATCCGGAGTAGGTCCTGAGTATTGGCCACGCCGTTTCGGTTCGCATCGTAGCGGGGCAAATTCGCGGACAAGGCACCATCTCCGTTGTTCAAGGCGCTGACCAGTTCCTGAAGATCCTGCGTGTTCGTTGTCCCGTCCATGCCCGAATCGCCCGGCAGGCTCTGATACTCAAGCTTCTGATCCGGGTACGTGCCGTCGAACTTGAAGGTGGTGCAGTGTCCCGGCGGGATCGGCTGACTGAGGCTAACAAGGTAGGGCCCTGCCCCGGTTCCCGTCACGCCACTCACGGTCGGGCACGTACCACCTGTGCAAGTGACGGTGATGTTGCCTGTTGTCGGCGCTGCGGGCGGCGTTGCGCTGAACGTGACGCTGATTGGGCTGTACGTCACTGGGCCCTCTGCCGGTGTTCCGGTCCCACCGATCCCTCGCGTCAGCGTGGCACCGGTTCCTGTGTCAAGCACGTCCCGGAACGGCTGCATGTCGGCAAGGTACGGATTGTCCAACGGCGGGTTTGCTGCAATGATCTCGACGCACTGGTTGCCGAGCGTGGGTGCTGTCGGGCAGAATCGGCGCACAAAAACGCCACTACCGACGAGTTGGTCATTCGTGTCAATTAAGCGAGCGACAAACGCCACATCACCCTCTACATTCACGTCAATGAACTGAAAGTCAAAGAAGCGAAGGGGTGGATCTGTGCCCGGCACGGTGTCCTTAGCCTTCACCACGACCAAGGGTCGATGCGGTTGTTGGGGATTCAGATAAAAGACACCCGGCGTAAACTGGTCCTGCGGCGGCTGCGGGTTCTCCGCGAACAGCGTTGCCATGAAGTAGACCTTCTGAGTGATGGCGCCACCACCGAGCACAGGCCGCTGGATCTGAGTCAGCCGACCCCCGAGGCATGGATACGCGGTCGAGTCCAGAATCATTGGTGTGACGACTGGAACCTCAAACAGCCATCTGAACAGGCCCTGAGTTGGAACACCTGGATCCTGTGGTTCGTCGTAATGAATGTCAGATACAAACACGACATCGGGCCCCCAAGGCAGAGAGCTGCCCGACGTCTGATGCCCACGTCGAGTCTCCTGGTTGCGACTGTGTGCTAAATTCCGGAAGGCGCGCTCCAGGGACACCAATCGGAATGTCCATTCCGTGTTCCGCGACCACCGATGTGCCGAGGACGAGTCTGTAAGTTGTCGGTGGTAAGCACGAACTCTGCTCATCAACGATTCCAGCCACGAACGTGCGGCCTCGAAATCCAAGACTTGTGAAAACAGTATTCTCATCCGCACAATGGCTTGAAGAAGACACGGGAATATAATAGCCACCTCCGGGTGCAGCCGCGTTTTCGACGGCAAGCGTGCAATCCGACTCACCAGTGTCAAAAACAATGTTCGTGTGAACCGCCGGATCATCACACCCCCCGACCGCCTTACCACGAATGAAGAGCGAATCGCCGCTCAGCGTCATCATTGGCGTGGGGATGCCAGCGGTGTAGAATCCCGGAGAATTGCACGACGCAACTTGAGGGGCGTAGAGCAGTGAGTTCGCGCCTTGAGAGTTGATGAAGATACCCTCTGTAACGCCGCCACAGGCCTCGGATGAGAGTCCTACGAGCTGGGCTTCAAACTGGATGGCGCCGGCTGTGCTGATCCCCGTCACGAGGAACCCGCTGATCCCAAAAGGGCCAAAGCTGGTTAGCTCGCACACTTCGAATGGCTCGTCGCAGCCGCTGAGGAACGAGCCTGGCGCGTCATTACCGGTACGGGCGAGTTCGGACAACGTGCTCGTGCTCATCTCGAAGGCATAGACGGCATCTGGATCGGCGAAGGCCACGCGGCGCGCGGTGTTGATCCGGACGCCACCAGCAACGAACGACTCCAATGTGTTTCCAGTCCCAGGGATACTCGTTCCCTCGATTGCGATGACCGTGGTGTCGGTCTGCGTGCATGTTTGACATCGTGCTACGTTTGCGTTCATCAAGAGCGCAAACACCATTCCAACAGCTACGACTCTCATTACATCCTCGGTTCTCATTGTGCGCGCAGTCACGGCGCGCGCCACGTACAGCCTGGACAGGCAACACCGCCGTCCAATCACACTAGCTGAAGCTGCAGCTGAATCAGGGGAGCCATTCCCGCGCCGGAGTCAGCATGCCGACCGCGAATTCTAGCGTCCGAGAACATCGGGTCAAGCGATTGGCCGAGAACTGGTGAAATCTTAGCGCAAGGTCATCGCAATGGTAGCTTGTGCACCGACGCGGCGATGGCGTCCATGAGCGCTTCGTCGGCACTGCGGAGCGGACCGGCCACGTCGAGCCGGATTGAGTAGGCGTCGTTGGCCGAAACCACGCCCACGTGGACGATCATGCTCGGGATCTGGACGGCGCGCCGCCGGGCGAGCTGTGAGCCGTCGAGCGTGATGCGGGCGCCCGGTACCGGACCCAGCGGGGCCATGGCGACCGGCGGCACGAAGCTGCCGAAGTACACGCGGCCGCCCATGAACGCCTGCTGAAACACGAAGAGTGCAATCGTGCCGGGGTCAGCGGTGTCCAGGCCGGACCAGCGGGCGATGGTCAGTCGGCGGGTGGGCGCACCGTCGTCGCCCGGCTCGGTCAGGACGGTCGCGACGGGCTCGCCGCCGGGCTCAGCCAACTCGCTGGTCCAGCCGGCCGGCACGCTGAAGCGGATCGACCAGCCCGGCACATCGAGCGGCTCGGTCAGGTCGATCTCGCGCCGCTGGCTCGTGAACACCGCCGCGAGCACGACGACGCCGATCAGCAGCCCTGCAGACGTCACCGCGCCGACGGCCGGCCGGGCTGGCCGCTCGCGCGTGTAGACCTCGTACATGCCATTGACGGTAGCCCCGGCCGCACGCCAAAGCAACACCGTTCAGCCGTACCGGAGCGGCGACACTTCAGAGCGCTACCGGTTCAGAGCCGCGATCCGTGACACGCGCGGCAATCGGCCTAGCCCGGATTATTCACAAAGGCGCCAGCGGCGCCATGGCAAGTTGCGTCGGCGGCAGCGCTTGCGCGCGTTTTTTGGGGCAAGCCCGTGCGCGACACTCTGTCGGAGCGCCGGCGTCAGTCGCGCCGTGGCCCGCGCCCT